>Ga0180438_10001603_pt1 | contig 39847 bp, 23 predicted proteins | sample SS_ome_12_FD_132455 | JGI IMG/M metagenome (GOLD analysis project Ga0180438, IMG submission 132455) | Hypersaline lake sediment archaeal communities from the Salton Sea, California, USA - SS_3_D_2 metaG | ecosystem: Environmental > Aquatic > Non-marine Saline and Alkaline > Hypersaline >... | reverse complement strand
GGGAAGAACGCAGCGCCGTCGTCTCGTGGTTTTCGGAGGCTCCGCATGGATCGTCGCATGTTTCTCGGGGCGGCTGTTACGTCGGCTGCCGCCGCCGCCGTGCCGGCTGCCGCGCATAACACGCCCGGCGTAGGGGCTGCCGAAGAGCCCGCCTCCGGCGCGCGGGGAGGCAACCCGATCGCCGTGTCGACCTACTCCTATTGGCGGTACGGCGTGGGCAGGCGGCTGAGCATCGCCGAGTGCATTCGGCTGGCGGGGCAGATGGGCTTCGACGGCGTGGAAATCCTCGAGAAGCAGATGCTCCAGAAGGACAACGCCGCCTGCCAGAAGCTCAAGCAGCTTGCGGCGATCGAGGGCCTGGCGTTGTGCGGGCTGAGCACGCATCAGGACTTCATCTCGCCCGACCGAGAGGACCGCAAGCGGAACGTGGAGATCACTCGGCGGAGCATCGAGCTGGCCTACCGGTTGGGCATACCGATGATGCGGGTCAACACGGGGCGATGGGGCACGTCGCGGAGCTTCACCGCGCTGATGAAGAACCGGGGCGTCGAGCCGCCTCTGCCCGGGCACACCGATGAGGATGCCTATCCCTGGGTGATCGACTCGCTCTCGCAGTGTGTGGCCACGGCGAAGAAGTGCGGCGTGACGCTGGGGCTGGAGAACCACTGGGGGCTGGGCCTGACGCCGCAGGGCGTCGGGCGGATCGTCAAGGCGGTCGACTCGCCGTGGCTTCGAGTGACGATGGACACAGGCAACTTCCTCGAGGACCCCTATGCCCGTCTGAAGCTGCTGGCGCCGAAGACGGTCTTTGTCCAGGCCAAGACGTACTTCGGCGGAGGGGTGTGGTACACGCTGGATCTGGACTACCCCCGCATCGCGAAGATCCTCCGCGACGTGAAGTACCGCGGGTGGGTCTCGCTCGAATACGAGGGCCGCGAGAGCGGCAAGACGGCCATCCCGAAGTCGCTGGCGCTGCTGCGCAAGGCGTTCACGTGGCGCTGAGGGATCGAGAAGGAGAGCGCTCGATGAGAGCTGACTTGGCGAGATGTGCCGCCCTGGCCCTGGCCGTGGCGGCCGTGGGGGCCCCGCCCTCGGCCCTTCCGGCCGCCCCGCCGCCGGCGGAAGAGGAGTTCTTCCGCAGCGAGGAACTCAGTCCGGACGTGGCGTTGTGCGGCAGGCAGTTCCACGTTCCCACGGTCTTCGGGCCGACGGGCATGAACGGGTGGATCTTCAACGACACGCTGGTGGTGCGCGAGGTCGAGAACGGCTCGCCCGCCGACGGGATCGTCCTGCCGAACGACATCATCACGGCCGTCAACGGCCGGCCGCTCGGCGGCGAGCCGCTGAAGGTGTTCGGAGAGCAGGTCGAGGTGTCCGAGCAGAGCGGCAGGATGGACCTGCTGGTGCTGCGGGGCGGGCGGAAGAAGCAGCTGACGGCGGCGATCCGGAAGCTCGGCGCGTTCGGGAAGGACTGGCCCTACGACTGTGCCAAGAGCCGCGCGATCCACCTCGACGCCTGCGAGTACCTCGCCCGCATCCAGAACACCGACGGCACGTTCGACGGCAGGATCCACGTGGGCTTCGCGCTGAACGGGCTGACCTGGCTGGCGGCCGAGGACCCGAAGTACTGGGAGAACGCCCGCCGGTTGGCCTACGGGTATCGCAAGGTCTTCGACCCGGAGGCCTACGGCACGGTCAACTGGGGCTGGGGCTACATGGGCGTGTTCCTGGCCGAGTACTACCTCCAGACGGGCGACCACACCGTCCTGCCGCTGTGCCGGCAGATCGCCCAGACGCTCGCCCGCAGCCAGCAGCCGGCGGGCACGTGGGGCCACGGGCCCTACCCGGGCAAGGGCTATGTCCAGGGGGGCAGCCTGAACAACTGCGGGCTGGTCTGCTGGATGGCGCTGATCCTCATCAAGGAAACCGGGGTCCAGATCAACGAGCCGGCCCTGCGGCGCGCGACGAAGTTCTTCGCCCGGTTCGCCCATCGCGGCACGGTGCCGTACGGCGACCATCGCCCGGAGTTCGGCGGGGGCAACGGCAAGAACGCCCTGCCCGGCGTGTGCCTGGCGATCCTGGGCGATCGGGCCGGCAGCGAGTTCTTCGCCCGCATGGTGACCAACAGCTACCTCGGGCGGACCGGCGGGCATACGGGCGGGTTCATGGGCTTCGTGTGGGGCAACGTGCAGGGGGCTCGCAACCCGCACTACCCGGACTACCGCCGCATGCTGGACCACTGGCGGTGGCTGATGAACCTATCGCGGCGATGGGACGGGGGCTTTCTGCTGCCCGAGTCGGTCATCGGGCATATCTACACCTACCGGGGCCCGGTGCTGGCGACCGGCGGGATGGCCCAGGTCTACGCCATCCCCGCCCGCGTGCTGCGGATCCACGGGGCGCCCAAAGGCGTCTTCGCCGCCCGGGAACTCCCCACCGACGTAGAGAAGGGTATCGCGCTGTTCCGCCTCCGCAAGTTCGACGAACTCCGCAGGGCCGTCAAGCCGGTCAGCGACGCGGGCCGGCAGCTCCTGACCGCCGCCCGCCGAGCCGAAAAAGACATCGAGCTGACACTCGCCAGGATAGACTCCGCCCTCGCCGACGCCGACGTCGCATCCGCCGGCCAGATGGCCCACGACCTCGACCGTTATACCGGGGGCAACTACCCGGGGCTCGGCGCGCTTCGCTGGCGGATCAAGTCGGCCGCGGGAAAGACAGACGCCACGGCCAGGCGGCTCTACGAAAGGCACAAGTGGCTGACGTACACTTCGCTGGAGGCGCGCGAGGCGTTCGAGAAGCTCGCCGCCGCCGACGGGGCGGGCGTCTACCGGCAACTGGCCCGCCGGGAACTCGCCACCCCGCCGGACGCCGCGGAGTGGACCTTCTACGGCGAACTCCTCTATGAGCAGAACGCGGAGACGTGGAGGATCGACCCGCAGGCGCGGGCCGCCATGCTCCGCGTCTCCGGGATCCGCAGCGGAAACTGGACGCAGATCGCCTCGCTGAACAGCCTCTACGAGGCCGGGGTGTTGACGGCGCTGCTGGAGAAGAACTGGACGGCCCTGGCCGCTCCCTACAGCAAGGGCTACCCCGGCAAGCAGCCTGTCTGGCGGCTGCTCTCGGTGCCGAAGGGGCAAGCCCCGCCGGCCGGATGGGCGTCCGTGGGCTTCGACGACCGCGCGTGGCAGTCCGGGCCCGGGCCGGTCACCAACCGCCGCGACGAGGAGGGCCTGCGCGCCCGCCCGGGCGAGACGCCGTATCTCCGAATCGCGTTCGATTGCGATCGGGCGGACTACAAGGCCCTGGTGTTGACGCTGCGGTTGCTGAAGAACTCCATGGCGGTCGCGTTCCTCAACGGCACGCCCTTGCTCTGGTCGCACGCCACGCAGGGCCCGCGGATGAGGATGGACGCGCTGGTGACGATCGACCTGGCCCCCGCGGCCGTCAAGCTCCTGCGCGAGGGCCGCAATGTCCTCGCCGTGCGGGTCTCGTCAAGCAACGGGGCCGACTTCGGCCTCTACGCGACCGCTGACGGGGATCCGCTGGCCTTCAGGCCACGCCCGAAGGACTGGGCGACCGGGCCGAAGATCGCCGCCCCCGACCTCTCGGCCAGGACCGCGCTGCGGTCGAAGCTCACCACCGTCCTGCCGCCCAACACGACCGGCCTGGCGATCGACGTACCGGGCAAGCCCAACGAGGCGCTGTCCGCCCTTCGCGCCGACTTCATCGGAGCCAAGGGGACCGCGCCGCTGAGAAAGACACCGCTGGAGAAGCGCGCCAAGTACATGGGCCACTTCGACCCACGGATCCGCCGCGACGCGGCCTACTCGCTGATGGCGGAGGGCGCCAAAGCCATGCCCCACATCCTCGATGCCCTGGCGTCCAAGGACGTCCGGGTGATCCGCGCCGGCTGCGACGCGCTGGGGGGCAACTACCGCATGAACGGGCGCGGCATGCCGGAGTTGAGGGAGGCAATGACCCCCGAGATCGCCGGCCGGGCCGTGCCCGCCCTCCTGCCCCTGCTGAAACACGAGGACACCTACATCCGCGAGGGCGCGCTGATGGCCCTGGCCAACTGCGGCAAGGCGGCCGCGAAGCACCTCGACAGGATCACCCCGCTGGCCGACGACGAGGACTGGTGGGTCCGGGCGGGCGTGGCGTACGTGCTGAACTACATCGAACAGCCGCAAACGCAGGACCACGTCGCGGAGACGATCCGCAACTTCCGGGCCGAGAAGAGCATCTTCGGCAAGAACCGCCTCCGCGAGTCGCTGGTCGGGATGGCCCGGCGCGGCCATGCCGTCGAGGCGATCGTCGAGGCCCTGATTGCCGATGCCCGCGGCGAGGATGGGTTCAGCGCGGGCCAGGCGATCGGGGCTTTGGGCCAGATCGGGCCCAACGCCAAGGCCGCCGCCCCGCTCTTCCGGGAGCGGCTGGAGCAGGCCAAACGATGCGCCGCCGAGGCCACGACGGACAAGGCCAAACAAGGCGCCGCCAGACAGATCAGGAGCATCGAAGGCATTCTCAAGAAGATGACCGCGGCCCCGAAGCCGCCGAGGACGCGCAAGCCCAAGAAGAACCGGAGCAGCAAGAAGTAGCCGTCGAACGGCCCGGGCCGACGCCGGTCCAGAGGTGATCCATATGCTCAACAACAGAACGCTCTCCATATTGCTCTGCTGTCTTACGGCAGCGGCCTGCGCCGCGGAGGCCAAGCCCAAGCCGATCAAGATCTACCTGATGGCCGGGCAGTCGAATATGGAGGGCAAGAACGCCTACGCCTGGGGCGTGAAGGACGACAATCCCGATCTGGCCGACCGCCGCGACGATGTGTGGTGTGTCCGGGCCGGCCGGATCCCGGGGCCGCTTCGGCCCGGGTGGGGCGGGGCGCCGGGCAACGACAGGATGTTCGGCCCGGAGCTGGTGATGGGCAAGGTCCTCGGCGACGCCGTCGACAACCCGATTATCCTGTTCAAGTCCGCCACGGGCGGCACGACGCTGAACTTCCATTGGCGCCCGCCAAGCGCGGTGGAGCGTGCCGGCGGAGAAGTGGGGTATCTCTACAAACGCATGATGCGGCGGTTCCACCGTCTGCTCGCGAACGTCAAGGACTTCTATCCGCAATACCAGGGCCAGGGACTCGAGGTCGCCGGCTTTGTGTGGTTCCAGGGCGAGAACGACTCGCTCGCGGAAGCCACGCCGAACGACCGCTCGACCGGCTACTGGCACCAATACGAAAAGAACCTCGAGGACCTCATTCACGACGTGCGCGCGGAGCTTGCTATCGACAGGTTGCCCGTACTGATCGTCCAGATCAACGATTGCCCCGTCTGGGAGCGAAAGGGCGGCGGGAAGGTGATCCGAGCCGCCCAGAAGAAGGTGGCGGAAGAGGACCCGCTGGCCACGTGGATTCCCACGGCCGACCTCCATCCGCTGGCCCATTACAACAGCAAGAGCATGATCACGATCGGGGAGCGTGCCGGCAAGGCGCTGCTGCCCTTTGCCAGGACCGTCGTGGCGCAGGACTTCTCGAAGACGCTCGCTCGGGGGCGGGCCTACCTCAGCGGACCTGAACGCGCGAAGGCAGGGGGGGACATCGGACAACTCACGGATGGTCTGGTTGCGTACTGGTCGTTCGACGAGAAGGCAGGCTCGACGGTGAGGGATCACCGCGGCGGCGCGGACGGGAAGCTCGTGGGCGGCGGCAAGCGGGTCGAGGGAGTGATCGGGCGGGCTGTCCTGCTCGTCAAGGGACAGAGGATCGAGTTCCCCGGCTACCGGGACGTGGTCGGGCCCAGCGGCAATATAGAGGGCCTGACGCTTTCCTACTGGTATCGCGCCAATCGCTACGGCGGGGGCCGGATCGGCAAGGGGACGGGAAAGCCGTGTGAGAGGAGTGGCGACAACTGGTACTACAGCAGGACCGCAAACGTGACCGGGTGGGACGCGACCTGCATCGGCACGAAGGGAGGGGTGTTCTTCACCGCCGGCTTCGGCGGGGGGACAAAGGGCTTCAAGTTCAACGGCGGGCCCGGGAACGTCATCTCCGACGGATACGAGTGGAGCCACGTTGTGGTTACCTACAGGGGCACGGACAAATCGCTGGAGATATACATCAACGGGCAGAAGGCCCCGAAGGGCGGCAAGGTGCGCAAGGGAGTGGCCCAGTTGGACAGGCCGTTCCACGGGATTGAGAAGGAGAACCACATCCTTCCCGCCAAAGACGCCGTGCTGACCATCGGCGGTGGCCTCGGACTCGACCGCCAGTTCGAGGCCTTCGACGAAGTGGGGATATGGTCCCGGGCGCTGTCGGAGGAAGAGGCGATCCGGCTTTACAACGCCGGCAGCGGTGTCTGCCTGGCCCGGCAAGACGCGGCAGAAGCGAGAAGGAGCCGCCAAGCCCCTTGAGGAGAAAGGCATTCGTGGAAACCGCGCGCGTGATCCTGGCGGCTATTATGCCGGCCGCAGTTGCCCTACACCCGCATCGCTGCCTGAACGTGCCGATCGGCCCTGACGCGGCGCGAGCAGAGCGACAGCTTTCGGATCGCCGTCCACGGCCGGCCTCGCGCGGGATTCTCGCCTACGCCATCTTGTAGTACTGCTCCCAGCCCTTCCTCGGCGGGAGGCCGACGAGCAGCTTGTTGGCGACTTCGTTGTTGGTGATTTGGCGGGTCTTCGGGTCGAAGACGAGCTTTCCCCCCAGCCGCTGGGCGATCACGCCGAGCAGGAACACCTGCGTCAGCGGGCCGGCGATGTCGAACGACGAGCGCGTCTTCTCCTCGCCCTTGATCGCCAGCAGGAAGTTCTCGGCGTGGCTGCTGTACTTGCCGGTGTACTTGGGCAGCTTCGGGGCGACCTCCCTCATCTTCGACTCGGGGATGATCCGCAACGTGGCGGAGTGCGTGGTTCCCTTGAAGACGTAATCGTCGCTGTAGATGATCTTGCCGCAGGAGTCCATCTTCCGCTTCGGGTCCAGTTCCTTCGGGCGCGGCGGGAGGTTCTTCGTGCCGTCGTACCAGGTGATCTTCACCGGCGGCATCTCGCCGCGGGCGGGGAAGTCGAAGGAGATCGTCGACGCCTGCGGGAAGATCCACTGGTTCGGGCCGTCCCGCTTGACGGCGGTCGTCACCGTCGGCAGGCCCAGCTTGAGGAAGCGATGGATCGTGTCCAGCGTGTGCGGGCCCCAGTCGCCGAACGCGCCGTTGCCGAAGTCGAACCAGCTCCGCCAGTTGCCCGGATGCAGCTTCGAGCTGTAGGGCCGGTGCGGGCGCGTCGCCAGCCAGAGGTCCCAGTCGAGCGTGGCCGGCTTCGTCTCGCCGCTGGGGTAGCCGTTGATCTTCCACCCGTGCCACCGCCGCGGGCGGTTCATGCAGGCGGTCACGCGGCGCACGTTCTTGATGATCCCCGCCTCCGTCCACGCCTTGAACTGGAAGTAGTTGTTGCCCGAATGCCCCTGGTTGCCCATCTGGCAGGCGACCTTGTACTTCTTCTCGGCCGCCATCATCAACTCGGCCTCCTGGAACGTCTGGGCCAGGGGCTTCTCGACGTAGATGCCCTTGCCCAGCGACATCGCGAGCATGGCGATCGGGAAGTGCGAATGGTCGGGCACGGCGACCTGGCAGGCGTCGATCTTGTCCGCCATCTTGTCGAACATCTTGCGGAAGTCCTTGAACTTCGGGGCGCCCGGGAAGCGCTTCTCGATCCCCTTCGTCCCCCGGCCGCCCATATCGACGTCGCAAAGGGCGACCATGTTGGCCAGGCCCGTCACGTCGAACGTCTTCGCCATGCTCCCGCCCCGGCCCCCCACGCCGATCAGCGCCAGGTTGACCTTGTCGCTGGGGGCGACTTTCTTCGCGCCGGCTTTCGCGCCCTTCGAGCGGACGTAGGCGCCCTTCGGGAGGAAGTAGAGGCCCGCCCCCGCCAGCGCGCCCTTCAAGAATGTCCGACGCCTCACGTCCGCCGACCGAGCCCTCGTGGTCTTTCCCATTACCGCGTTCCTTTCATGAATCCTGCTGACTGCCGCCGCCGCTCCTCGCGGGCGCCGCCGGCGATTCTACAACGTTTTCGAGCCGAGGCAAGCTCCCCGCCCCGCCGCACGAGGCGGCAAGGGCGGATCAGGCATCGCCCGTCAATACGTTCAACCCCCCAAGACCGGCCGAGGGCATGGTCTCTCGGGCGAAACTTCCGGTGGCAAACTGCGGGGCCGCAGCCTGTTGCACAGCATCTCTTTGCCGTCTATGATCGGCGGAGCGTGAGAGGCCGTTGGGCCGGCGTCCCTTGTGCAACTCTGAAAGGAGCGTGAGATGCGGCGAGTGAAAGGTCTGTTGGTGGCGGCGATGGCGGTGGTGTTGGCGGGGGCGTCCGTTGCGGTCGCCCAGGGCCAGGACGCGGGCCAGGCGAGGCGGCGGAGGTCGATGCGGCTCAGCCGGGGCAGCCTGTTGGGGCTGTTGAGCATCGAGCAGGTGCAGAAGGAGCTGAAGCTCGAGAAGGACAAGATCGACAAGATCAAGGAGATCGGCGAGAAGCTCCGGGCCGAGATGCGGAAGGAGTACACCGCCCTTCGGGAGATCGAGGACCGCCAGAAGCGGATGGAGAAGTACCGTGAGCTGGCCGACAAGTACGACGCCAAGAGCCGGGAGCAGCTTCGCGACGTGCTGGCCCGCGAGCAGATGATGCGGCTGTACCAGATCCGCATGCAGGTCCGGCCCGTGCTCGACAGCCTGGACAACAGGTACGTCGCGGGCAGGCTGAAGATCACGGACGATCAGAAGAAGAAGCTGGCGCAGATCGAGAAAGACATGCAAGCGAAGCGGACGGAGCTGTTCCGCGACCTCCGCAACGCCAGCCAGGAGAAGCGCACGGAGGCCTACCAGAAGTACCGCAAGCTGCGCGAGGACACCGACAAGAAGGCGCTCGCCGTGCTGACCGACGAGCAGAAGAAGGCCTTCGAGAAGATGAAGGGCAAGGCGATCAAGCTGGAGACGCCCCGGCGGGGTCAAACCCGCCCGCGGACGACAACTTAGTCGAAGCATGCCACGGCCTTGGAGTGTGCGGACGTGTCCTTGACGTTGGCCGAAGCACGGCCGCTGAACTCCCCGGCCGTGGCACGCAATTCCGCTACTTCTTGATCGTAGCCGTTTCTGCGACCTTGCCGACCGCGATCTCGGTGCCGTAGCCGTTGTTGTAAAGGGCTTCCGCTTCCGCGGCCGTCAGCGGTCGGCCCCAGATGGCGAGTTCGTCGAAGACCTGGTACTGCCCGTCGACGGTGATGCGCCCGCCGAGGGTGAGCTTCGCGCGGCGGGACGGGACGATGTGGTTCTCGTCGCCGATGCCCTTCAGCGCCCTGCGGACCGAGATGTGCTTCTTGTCGATCGTCTCGCCATCGACGTAGAGGTCGAACATCTTCCGGCCGCCGTGGTAGACCAGCACGACGTGATGCCACTCGAACCCGTCCCCGACGACGACCGCCGCCTCACCTCGCCCGTGGATGCCGTTGAGCGTCAGATCGAAGCTCGCCGTCGCGTAGGCCCCCCCGCCGTTGTCGTGGCAGCCAACGCTCCAGCCGGACCGGTTCGACCACTTGCTGTAATACCAGTTGTGGCGGTTCTCGGCGTAGTTGACGTCGCCCTCCCCCTTGCCGACGCATGCGTCGCCGTAGCGGTTCGTCCGGAGCCAGTAGGCCACGCTGAGGTTCTCGATCCGCCGGTCGGCGTTCAGCGGCTCCCTGAACTTGGGAAACTCGATCGACTGCGATCCGGTGAGCTTGACGGCCCGGCCGAGGCGGCCGGTGGTCCACGCGGGCTCGCCCTTCAGGACGCCGTCGATCTTGCTGCCTGAGCTGTCGGCCGCGGCTGTTCCACTGCCTTCCTCGAAGCGCCAGTACCCCAGCAGACCCTTGGCGAGGCTGCTCGTTTCCGGCGAGCCGGGCGGGGGGAACTGCGCGAAGAACCGTTTCCGCGCGGCGACGACGTCGGCCCAGTTCTGCGGGACGGGCTTCCTGATCCACGGCAGCAGCGCCTTGCCGGCCCGTTGGCCGATAGTGATGTGGCTGGCCGAGTCGTAGTGGTAGCCGCTGTTCAGGTCGCAGGTCTTGATCCACGTCGCCAGCGGGTCGCTCTCGGCGACCTTCTTCTGGATGGGGCGCAGCACGGTCCCGCCGCGGTTGGGCAGGCCGTCCCAGCAACCGTCGTTGATCTGCACGATCAGCGCGGGCAGCTCCGGCACGCCGAGTTCGCGGCGGACGTCTTTGAGCAGGTCCCGCAGGTTCTGCTCGTAGTACTCCCAGTAGCCTGTCCCGCCCTCGTCCTTAGCGCAGCAGTCGTTCTCGCCCTGGAACCAGACGAACCCCGCCAGCTCGACGGGCCGGCCCTTGAAGGCCCCGAAGGCCTCGTCGCGATTCGCGAGCATGTTGTGGAACCGCCTCATCATCCGCGTGTACAGCGGCCCGACCTCGCCGCCGGCCCGCTTGACCGCGCTGGGCGGGCGCCAGTGCTTGTGCAGCGTCGTCCCGCCCGTGCTCGTCTTGAACAGGACGATCGGGTTGTCCACCGCATCGCCGAGCACGTGCCCCATCGTCAGCTCGAGCCCGAAGTTCCGCTCCCCGTAGCCGTAGCCCGGCTTCAGCGGCCCGGAGACCTTCCCCGCGTCGATGCACCAGACGTCGTTGCGCGGCTTCATCAACTCGGGGTGGTTCTGCTCGACGTACTTGTTCTGCCCGGGTCCGACCATGTTCGACTGGCCGGCCATCAAGTAGACCTTGACCGCCTCGGCCGGGCCCGCTCCCCACGCCGCCGGCGCCGATCCGCCGACCGCCATCATCACAACGCACGCCCGGGCAATCGCCAGCGGCGCTCTCGTACGGCTGCTGTTCATCGCTGTCTGTCCTTTCCATGTGGCTTCCGCGTGGCCCGAGGGCCACGACGTCGGGAGGGGATTCTATCGCGTCCACAGGGCGCTGGCGCTGCCGTTTTCCCGCGCTCTTGACGTAGGCCGCCAGATCGAAGTGAAATGCCAGGATCACACGCGGGCGCAGAATGTCCGACGAGAAGGGAAGCGCGCAATGAATGTGACGAACCTGGCGAGGGTGTGCTTGCTGGTGGCGGCGCTTTGGGCGGCCGAAGCGGATGCGGGGCGAGCCGCGACGCCGAGGGGGCCGGCGAGGCCGAGGAGGGTGACCTACGCCGGCCGGTCGGCGGATGCCCCATGGCGGAAGGCCGCCGCGGCGCGGATCGAGAAGCACCGCAAGGCGGGCATCGTCGTGAAGGCCGTCGACGCGAAGGGCGCCGCCGTGCGCGGCGCGGCGGTTCGCGTGCGGCAGCAGCGTCACGCGTTCGGGTTCGGCAACATCCTCAATCCGCGCGCCTTCATGCTCGAAGGCAAGGACGGCGAGACGTACCGACGGATCTTCGCCGAGCACTTCAACAAGACGACGTTCGAGAGCGGGTTCCGGTGGCAGAACTGGCTCATCCCGGCCCGGCGGGGGGTGCTTGACGAGCACAAGAAGCTGCTGGACGGCATGATCCGGTTCTGCCGGTCCCGGCAGATCGGCATCCGCGGGCATTACCTCTCCTGGGCGCCGCTGACCCGCGAATCGTACAAGCCGACCGACTACGGCAAGCACCCCGAGAAGCTCTGGCCGGAGCTGTCGGCGCACATCGACGAGATGCTCGCCTTCGACGGCGGGCGCCTCGCCGAGTGGGACGCGATCAACGACATCATCGGCTGGCGCGACACGATGGCGACGGTGGCCGGGTCGAGCGAGATCTACGCGAAGATCATCCGCCACGCGCGGTCGAAGACCAGGACCCCGCTGTGGGTCAACGAGGGGGCGGTCCTGCCCGGCGGCAGCCGGCTCGAGGCGTACGAGAAGATCATCCGCTATCTCGTCGAGAAAAAGGCCTCCCCAGACGGGATCGGGTTCATGGGGCATTTCAAGGACAGCAACCTGCGCGCGATCGACGGACTGTGGCAGGTCTACGAGCGGTTCGCGAAGTTCCGCCTGCCGCTGCAACTGACCGAGTTCGACATCGACACCCGCGACGAGCAGCTCCAGGCCGACTACCTCCGAGACGTGATGACGATCAGCTTCAGCCACCCGTCGTTCAACGCGATCGTCATGTGGGGCTTCTGGGAGGGCCGGCACTGGCGGCCGAACGCGGCGCTGTGGCGGAGGGACTGGACGATCAAGCCCTGCGGGAAGATGTGGAAGGAGCTGGTGCGCGAGACGTGGTGGACCGACCAGGCCGGGAAGACCGACGCCGGCGGCGAGTTCACAATCCGGGGATTCCTGGGCAAGCACCGCATCACCGTCGGCGAGGGCAGGACACAACAGGTCAAGGACATTACACTGGACGGCAAAGGCGCGACGGTAACCGTCGAGTTGCACGGGCGAGGCTGATGTCTCCACAGCCGACTACGAGACAATCGGCGATCGTGCAGGCGGCCGTCATGGCGAAGGAGAGTCAGGATGCCCCTCAAGTCACGGTTTATCCTTCCGGCGACCTGCGTGGCCGTCGCATTGGGAGGTGAAGGCGTGTCCGCTCGCGAAGTCCACGTGGCAAAGACGGGAGACGACGCGGGCTCCGGCAGTCGGGCCAGGCCCTACCTGACGATCAGCAAGGCGGCCTCGGTGGCCGAGCCCGGCGATACCGTGATCGTTCGCGCCGGCACGTATCGCGAATGGGTCAAGCCCGCTCGCGGCGGCGTCAGCGAGTCGAAGCGCATCACGTACCGGGCGGCTCGCGGCCAGGACGTCGTCATCAAGGGCTCCGAGCGCGTCACGTCCTGGGTGAAGGAGGCCAGGGGCGTCTGGAAGGCGGAACTGCCGAACAGCTTCTTCGGCGACTACAATCCCTATGCGATGAAGATCTCCGGGGGCTGGCTGAAATACGGGGGGTGGCATCACCGCGGCGACGTCTATCTCAACGGCGAGGCGTTCGCCGAGAAGAAGACCGCCGAAGAGGTGAAAGGGGCGGCGGGGTCCTGGCATTGCGAGGCGGGCAAGCAGACCACGGTGATCCGGGCCAACTTCGGCAAGGCGGACCCCAACAAGGAAGAGGCCGAGATCAACGTCCGCCAGAGCGTCTTCATGCCGGTCGAGAGCGGCCTGAAGTACATCACCGTGGACGGTTTTCACCTGATGCACTCGGCCGAGAACTGGCAGCCTCCGGGCCTCGAAGTGCAGATGGGAACGATCGGCCCGCGGATGGGCAAGCACTGGATCATCCAGAACTGCCGGATCACCAACGCCCGCTGTGTGGGCATCGTCCTCGGGCACGCGCCGGGCGTGGACTACGCCGACATCGACGCCTTCGGCGACCACGTCGTCCGCAACAACGTCATCCGGCGCTGCGGGGAGGCGGGCATCGCGGGCCAGAAGGGAGCGACGCGCTGCCTCATCGCGGGCAATCTCGTCGAGGACACGAACTACCGCAAGGAGTTCGGCGGATGGGAGACGGCGGCCATCAAGCTCCACCAGTCCGTGGACACGGTAATCAGCGGCAACCTGATCCGTCGTGTCGGTCGGCAGGGATACGCGGCCTTCGGCATATGGATGGACTGGGCAAACCAGGGAACGCGCATCACGGGCAACATCATCTACGACACGGACACGGCCAACGTGTTTGTCGAGATGAACCACGGGCCGATCCTGGTCGACAACAACATCCTCATCGGCCGCGGCGTGAGGAGCAACTCCGAGGCCACGATCTTCGCGCACAACCTGTTCGTGGACTGCTCGTTCAGCATGGGCTCGGACACGAAACGTGCCTCCGGGTACTACAAGCCGCATACGAGACAGGAGGCGAAGCGCAAGGCAGGCGTCCCGCAGGACGACAAGTGGTTCAACAACATCTTCATCCGGCGGGGGCTTGACGGCGTCAGAGAGGCCCCGGGGTACGCGTCGGACTACAACGCCTTCCTGGCCGGAGCGAAGGCGAGTTCCTTCGGCGACGAGCACAGCATCCGGGACCCGTTCGTGGCCGAACTCAGCCGGGAAGACCGCCCACTGGGCGTCACGGTCAGTTTCGCCGTCAATGACGCGACGCGGGCCGTGAAGGGCCCCCGGGTCGATGCCAAGCTCGTGGGCGTCCTGCCGACGGTCGGGCAGACCATCGAGGACCGAGACGGCAATCCCATCAAGGTCGATACGGACATCAACGGCCGCAAACGCACGAAGGCGGCAGTCGGACCACTTGCGGACCTCAAGACGGGCCGCAACACCATCGTGTGGCCGACACAGAAGGCCCGTTTCCGGGTTTCGCAGTAAGAGCGCCAATTCATGCTCCCAACTGAAGGACTGATCGTATGAGCCTCTCCCACTCAACCAAGCGCGTCACGGTCTGGACTTGTCTTGCCTCGCTGATCTGCGTCCGCGTTCTGACGGCGGGCACGGCGGGGGAGATCATCGAGCAGGCGGGCGTCAAGGGCGGCCTGGTGGTGCATCTGGGCTGCGGCGACGGCAAGCTGACGGCCGAGCTGCGGAGCAACGAGCGTTACGTGGTCCACGGCCTGGACACCGACGCGGCCAACGTTCACCGGGCGAGGAAGCACATCCAGTCGCTCGGGCTCTACGGCAAGGTGTCGGTCGACCAACTCGACGGGCGGCAGCTCCCGTACGTTCGCGAGACGGTGAATCTGCTGGTCGCTGGCGACCTGGGGAACGTCACGATGGACGAGGTCCGCCGCGTGCTCGCGCCGAACGGCGTGGCGGTCGTTCGGCAGGGCGATGCGTGGCGGAAGACGGTCAAGCCGAGGCCGGACGGGCTCGACGAATGGTCGCACTTCCTCCACGATGCGGGCGGCAACGCCGTGGCGGACGATCGGCGGATCGGGCCGCCGAAGCGCCTTCGCTGGGTGGCCGGCCCGCGATGGTGCCGGAGCCACGAGTTCCCCAGCAGCGTCAATGCCGTCGTCATGGCAGGCGGGCGCATCTTCACCATCTTCGACGAGGCGCCCGCCGGCGTGTACAGGAAGCTGCCTCAGCGTTGCAACCTGATCGCGCGCGACGCGGCCAACGGGGTGCTGCTCTGGAAGGTGCCGATGCGGCAGTGGCAGCCGGAGTTCGGCACGGGGACGGGGAACCGGTGGAACATCCATCACACGATCCCCCGGCGGCTGGTCGCCGGCCCTTCGACGGGCTCAGGGCAGGCGGACCGCGTCTACGTCACCTTGGGGTTCCTCGGCTCGCCCGTCTCGGTCCTGGACGCGGCGACGGGCCAGATCCTGACCGAGGCGATCGAGGGCACGAAGGGCACCGACGAGATGATCCTCTCCGACGGCGTCCTGATCGTGAAGATCACGAAGAAGCGTTCGATCGGGGCGACCGCCCGCGTGGGGACCGACTCCCTCGACGACACGCTGGCGGCCGTCGATGTCAAGACGGGCAGGCGGCTGTGGCGGAAGGAGAACGTCCGCGTCCTGCCCTATGCCCTCTCCGCACAGGCCGGGCGGGTCGTCTACCACAACCTCGAGCAGCTCGTCTGCCTGGACGCGCGGACCGGCAGTGAGATCTGGCGGACGCCCAATCCCGTCGGCTCGACGCTCGGCGGGCTCAGCACATTGGTGATCGCCGATGGCGTCGTGCTCTACCACGGCCACGGGCAGACCAAGAGCCCGGCGACGGCAGGCGGGGCGAAGCCGGCTGCGGGCAAGAAAGCCAGGAGGAGAAAGCCACAGGGCCGGTTCTATCTGACGGCCCTGGCGCTGAGCGACGGGAAGGTCCTCTGGCAGCACGGCGGCCGGCGGGCCTGGGCGGCGGCGTGCACCCAGCCGACCGACCTGTTCGTGACGAACGGGACCGTCTGGTGCGGCTCGTTCCAGGGGCGCGACCTCAAGACCGGCGAGGTCAGGAAGACCGTCTCGGTGGGCAAGCTGATCTCCCCCGGCCACCACTACCGCTGCCATCGCAGCAAGGCGACGGTGCGCTACCTGATCCTGCCGAAGCGCGGGGCCGAGTTCGTCGACGTCGAGGGCGACAACCACATGCGGAACGACTGGCTCCGCGCCCCGTGCTTCACCGGGCTGACGCCGGCCAACGGGCTGCTCTACGTGCCCCCCAGCCCGTGCTTCTGCTACCCGGGCGCGAAGGTGTCGGGTTTCCTGGCGATGTCGGCCCGCCCGGCCGACAAGCTGAAGCCCTCCACCATCGCCGCCCTGCGGCGAGGCCCGGCCTACGGCAAGGCAGATCCGCAAACCGCAAACCGCAATTCGCAAACCGCAATCCGCAATCCGCAATCAACAGACTGGCCGATGTATCGTCGTGACGTGCAGCGAAGCGGCTCGACGAAGACGGCCGTGCCCGCCGAACTGGGCAAGCGATGGCAGGTCAAGCTGGCCTGCCGAGGAACGCAGGCCGTGGTCGTCGGCGACAAGCTCTGGGTGGCGGAGAAGGACGTCCACCGCATTCGCTGCCTGAGCGCGGCCGACGGGAAGGACCTCTGGAGCTTCACGGCCGGGGGGCGGATCGACTCGGCACCGACGGTGCATGAGGGCACGGTGCTGTTTGGATGCCGCGACGGCTACGTCTACTGCCTTCGCGCGGCCGACGGCGAGTTGGTCTGGCGCTTCCGGGCCGCGCCGGGCCCGCAGCGGGTGGTGTCCTACGAGCAACTGGAGTCGGTCTGGCCCGTCCAGGGCAGTGTGCTGGTTCGGGCAGGCGTGGTGTACTTCGCGGCGGGGCGGTCGAGCTTCCTCGACGGCGGGATCGTCGTCTACGGCCTGGACGCCAAGAGCGGCAAGGTGCGTCACAGCCATCATCTCGACGGCCCTTGGCCGAACATCGCGACGGACACGAGCCGGCCGTTCGCCATGGAAGGGTCGCTGCCCGACCTGCTCGTCAGCGACGGGACGGACCTGTACATGCAGCGGGCCAAGTTCGACGCCGAGCTGAAGCGCCTGCCGACGAAGCGCGAGAGCCCCCTCGGCGAGCTCGACATGGGCGCCAGGCACCTGGTGGCCACGGGGGGCTTCCTGGACGAGACCGGGTTCGACCGGCTCTACTGGATGTACAGCCGGCGGTGGCCGGGCTTCTACTTTGCCCAGCACTCCCCCAAGGCCGGGCAGCTCGTCGTCTTCGACGACAGCGCCACGTACGCCGTGAAGTACTTCTACCGTCGGCACATATGGAGCCCGCTGTTCATTCCGGGCGAGCAGGGATACCTGCTGTTCGCCGACGACAACGACAACGAGCCGGCCCTCGACGAGCGGGGCAGGAAAGTGGCCATCAATTGGCTGCCGAAAGGCGCCGCCACCGACAAGTACCGCCGCGGCGGGCGCGGCGTGGAGAAGGGCACCGGTTACGTTCGCGAGCGGCCGGCGAAGTGGCAGAAGCTGATCCCGCTTCGCATCCGCGCGATGGTGGTGGCCCGTTCGGCGAGCGCGGGCAACGGGGGCAACCTCCTGTTCGCGGCCGGCACGCCCGACGTGGTGGACCCCAAAGACCCCCTGGCCGCCTTCGAGGGGCGCAAGGGCGCCTCGCTCCAGGTCTTCTCCGCCGAAGACGGCTCGCGGCTGAAGTCCTACCCGCTGCCGTCGCCTCCCGCCTTCGACGGCCTGTCCGCCGCCGGCGGGAAGCTCTACCTCGCCACCCTCGACGGGAAGCTGATCTGCTTCGGCAGCCCGGCGGGGAAGTGACCGAACCGCACCCGCTGCAAGTCATCCGGAGACAGGCCGGTATGCTCGGCGATGTCGGCCAACGCGCGCAGCGCCACCGCCTTCGCCACCGCCAAAGCTCCTTCGGCCCCTCTGCTCGCAGCTCATCACGCCCGGCAGATCGGGGATCTCAGCGATCCACCACCTGCCGCCCCGCCGGGCGGGCGCCGGTGCGCATCTCCTCCTGGAACAGGATCGCCATCCCGCGGAGCTTGCGGGCTACACGGCCGTTGCGAACCGGCGTGCGCTCGCCGGGGTCCTTGGTCAGGTCGAACAACTGAAGGCTGGGGTTGAGACAGAGCTTCCACTGCCGCCACCGCACCGCCGCCAGCGCGCCTTCGCTGCCGTGGTAGAAGAACGCGTCGTGGTATTCCTGCCGGGTGATCAGGTCCTTCCACTCGCCGGGCGGATCCCACGGCCGGCGGAGCGGCACGGCGGCGTTGCGGGAGAGCTTGTCGGTCAGCCGGGGGACCCTATCGCACCGCCCGGTCAGCAGCGGGCTGATATCGCGCCCGTCAATGACGCGTCCGGCGGGAACATCCGCCCCGGCCAGCGAGGCCAGCGTGGGGTACCAGTCCATCGCGCGGACGACTTCGCGGCAGGTGTGCTTCGCCCGCACGCCCGGGCCGGGGCCCCACACGATGCACGGCACGCGGATGCCGGCCTCGTACGTGGAGAGCTTCCGGCCGCGAAGCGGCTGACCCGGCGTGCGCCCGGGCCCGCGCCCGTTGTCCGACGCGTAGACCACCACCGTGTTGCGGTCCAGGCCGAGACGCTTCAGGGCGTCCATCAGCCGGCCCACGTGATGGTCCAACTCCTGAATCGCGTCGCCGTAGAGCCCGAACCTGGACGTGCCGCGGAACGCCTCGCTCACGCCCAGCGGGGCGTGCAGCATGGTGTGCGGCAGGTACAGGAAGAAAGGGCGGCCCTTGCACGACTCGATGAACGTAATGGCCTCGTCGGTGTAGCGGCGAATCAGCTCGTCCGGCCGGGCCGGACGCTGGACGACCTGCGACCCGCGCAAGAGCGGCACGCCGCCTTTGTCCTTGAAGTAGACGGCCTCGACCGGGTCGAGATTGTGCAGCAGGCCGAAGTAGTGGTCGAATCCCTGCTGCCGCGGCAGCAGCGGCTTGCGGAAGCCCAGGTGCCACTTGCCGATGCAGGCCGTCGCGTACCCGTGAGACTTGAGCAGTTCCGCCAGCGTCACCTCGTCCGGGTGCAGCCCGATGCGCGAGTCGGCGCGCTGGACCCACGTGGCCAGACCGACGCGGCGCGGGTAGCAGCCGGTCAGCAGGCCGGCGCGCGAGGGGCTGCAGATCGGCGCGGCCGCGTAGTAGTCGGTGAATCGAATACCGCCTGAAGCCAGTGCGTCGATGCGGGGGGTCTTCACCTCTGTCGCGCCGTAACAGCCCAGGTCGTAGTAGCCCTGATCGTCGACAAGGATCAGCACGATGTTCGGCTGCCCGGCGGCAGGCTTGTCTGCGCGGAGCCGCGCCGACAGCGCAGCCAGCCCCGCCGCCCAAGCCCCGCCACGGACCGCCTGCCCCAGAAACGCTCGGCGCGAGATACCTTGTGTGCTCATCGGTGACACCTCAGCGTGATGGCCGGCGACCGGCGCGACCGCCAGATAGCCGTGGGCGAGTAGAAGCCACAAGCCGCCACCTCACGCCGCGAGCTTCCGCACCGTCAGGCTGCGGCATAGAGAGCGCCTGCGAAAGAAGAAACCCACATTCCGCATCAGGTCCTTCATCGTCGGACATCGCCCCGGCCAGGTAGTGCTTGCGGTTCTGCCCAGGCGTGACCACTTCCATCTGCCGGCCCCGGTTCATCCAGTCCAGCCCGATCTTCGGATTCAATTCAGGTGAATGTCCGCCTCGTCAGTCGCCCTATCGCCGGGGTCGTGCCGGGCGGTTCGTCCTCGCACGTCCTTGGCGGTCTCTGCTCGCCCAAGCAGGACTTTGAGCCTCAGCGGCCCGTCTCCCGACAGCTTCACGGGCAAGCCCTTCTGCAATGCGGTACCGGTCACGGTTCGCCGCGTGTCTGCGGCCACGTCATGGACCGTGTAGGGTGTCTCGTCCGCCTCGACGGTGAACCACTCGGGGAGGGTGTTCATGCGAGGCCAGTCCTTCTTGAACCCCATGTACAGGCGGTGACGCGGGATATCGAAGACGAGTCTGCCTTCGTACGGCTTGTCGGACTTCAGGACGATCTCAATCCCGCCGTCGGCATCGACCGCGCCGAGCTTCAGGTCCCCCCGCCAGGGCCGGGCAACCGTGCCGCGGGTGTGCGTCAGGGCGTGCATGATGGCGGTCCGCACGCCGTTGGATTCCAGCTTCATCGTGCCCCACAGCCGCGCCGTTGCCAGGGGCTCTCCGGCTCGCACGATATTCGCCCTCACTTCGTGGTCCGCCCACGCCAGGCCCTCGGCCACCGGGAGACGGTTCAGGATGTAGAGCCCCCCCTCGACGGAATCCGCGTAGCCGTCGATCGATCGCCCTTCCCACGGGTAGTTCCTGTACCTGGGCTTGGCCAGGTTTCTCAGTGTCTGCTCCATGTGCCGCCGATAGACCGGTTTGCCGACGACCATGTCGTAGCAGAGATAGGCGACGTAGTTGTACCCCCAGCCGTCGCTCAGGCCGCCGCCCCGTCCCAGGTGATTGTACATGATGCCGTCTTCGTTGATCCCCTCGGCCAGAATCGTGTCGAGCATCTTCTTGATGTGTGGGAGATACTGCTTGGCCTTCTGCGGGTTGTGGACCGACTCGACAGCCAGCAGCAGGCCCAGACCGCCGATGATCTCGCAGCCGTGATCGCGGAGCCGCGAGGGCATGAAGTCGCCCGGCAGGAGGTAATGGTCGGCCAGTCGCTCGGCGTATTCGAGGTATTCCTTCTCGCCGGTCATTGTGAACATGCGGGCGAGGGCCTGGATCTGCTCCCCGTTGACCTCGATGTTCGTCGAGGGAATCTTGCCGCACTTCGTGTCGATCGTGGGCTTGGCCCAGATCTCGTCCTGCACGGCCTTCATCCGATCGAACCACTCGTCCTTGCCGGTGACCTCGACGATGGCGATCAGCCCGTCCTTCACGTACTCGCTGCCGCCGAAGGTGTTCTTGGGATGGGTGAAGAAGCCCTTGGGGCATTGCTTGATCTCGGCGCGCAGCGCGCCGCGCACCGGGCCGTTGAGGGCTTCCAGGTCCGTCAGCCAGGCGGCCCAGACCAGGAAGGGATAGCAGTCGGCCCAGGCGTCCTGGTAGTTGAAGCGGCCGTCCGGATGGTACAGGCCCGTGTCCGGCTCGATCTTCTTCAGGGCCACCTCGTGCAGCCACCGCCGGACCTTGCTGATGGTGTAGCCGGCGATCTCCGCCGACCGGTCCAGCGGATCGGCGGGCAGAGGCGGGAGAGCCAGGGCCGGCGCCGGCCCTGGCGCGGCGGCCAGCGTCTTGAGCGTCATCCTATGCGCGGCCGACTCCATCCCACTCGCCGCGAGGGCCTTTCCGGCCGGATCGACCAGACGCGCCTCGGCGAGGAACGCGGCTTTGCCGCCGCCTTGCCGAATCGAGATCTCGTAGCTCTCCCCCTTCACCTCCGCGGGCAGGGGCACCCTCTGCCAGCGGAAACCGTCGTATCCGCCGCCCTGCATCTTCTGCGACTTGCCGCTGACTGTGACGATCGCGGTGCGTGTGTCCTTCTTGGAGCCCCACAGCAGCAGCAGGGCCCGGCCCGGCGCGGGTTTGACGTCAATGGTCAGGTTGATCTGCTGCCTTCCAAGCCAGTAGTAGGGCTTGCCCGCGTAGGTCTCGGGCCCTTTCTCGAAGCGAATCCATGCCAGCGGCTTACCGGGGGGCGCATCTCCGGCCGCCAGAGGAAGTGCCGTGGGAACGACCAGCACGATCGTCAGTAGAAGGACGTTTGCTCTCTGCATGTTGCACTCCACATCACACGTACGAAGGCCCTGGTCCGGCACGGTCTCAGCCGGTCATTCGGCGGGTGACGACAAAGGTCACCTGCCCCGGCACACCACGCTGCCATCCTGGTTGACAATGAACAGCCGACCATACGCTGCCGCGAGGCCATCCCAGACGGGCAGTCTGTCGAGCTTGTACTCGGCCAGCGTATCGCCGTCATCCGCGGATACGGCGCGCATGATCGCGCCCCTGCGGCCCGCGTAGGTCCCCGCCAGGTCCTCGGACGGGAACACAAGCGGCGCGCCGATCACGAACACGGTGCCTCCCGCGAGGACCATGGCCTTGCCGGTCATGGGCATCGTGGCCCGCCACTTGTCGGTCCAGTTGTCGCCGGTCCGGGTCTTCGCCACGAGCGTGTAGCCGCCGCGCGGGTTCCAGCTCTGGCCGCGGTTCACCGGGTGGCCGAACACCGAATAGTAGTCGGTCCCGTCGGAGACGATGATGTCGCCGGTCGGGTAGGGCGTCTTCAGCGTAGTCCACATCTTCCTGTGGTTGAAGTTCTCCTTGACCAGCTTGTACTCCCGGTGATTGCGCCGGGGCTCCAACATGCCCGACGACGCCAGCAGATGCTTGCCGGGCGCGGCGTCGGTCAGGTCCGGCTGGAACGCCTGCTGCCGGAGGTAGACCGTGTCGGCCTCGCTGCTCATCACGTCGGCGACGGTCCCGAGCATGACTTCCCTGTCCGACCGGCTGTTCCCGTCGGCGAACTTGGGGAAGCCGTCCTCATCGAACGGGCCGTAGAGCCGGCGCTGACAGCGCAGCTCACCGGTGACCGGATCGAGGCCGTAGACGAAGAGGCCGCCATCGACAAACGAGCAGCGGCCGGCGCAGAAGTAGGCTGTCCCGTTCCCGACGAGGACGGTGCCGTGGATGGGCCAGGCCGACTCGAGCCGGCCAAAGGCGCAGATGAGCTTGTCGGGGAGATCGCGGAACCGCCACACAAGCGCCCCGTCTGACGCGCGCAGGCAATGGACCCATCCGTCGCGGCTGCCGAAGAGAACGAACCCCTTGTAGTACGTCGGGGGCGAGTCGATGCGGCCGCCAGCAATGTACTGCCAGAGCCTTCTGCCGCTGCCGGCATCCAGCGCGCGAAGCGTGTACGTCTCCGTCTCGGCCACGAACACCTTGTCGTCGGCGATCACCGGCGCGCTGAGCTTCTGCCCGAGCGGGGCTTTCCACAACGGCCTAAGCCCCTTGGCCGGCACAGACCTTTTGGTTCCGGAGTACCGGCGCGGGTCTTGCCGGTAGGTCGGCCAGGGAGCGTCCCCTGCTCTTGCTGTTGCACCGTAAGCGGGACCCTTCTCCAGCCGGACCGACCGCTCGACCTTCACGGTCTGCCCCTGTGTCGCAAGCGAGCATTCGTCGGTGTAGAAGGCATTGAAGCCTTGCAGCCCCGTGGGGATGTGGCACTGGCAGGACCAGGGACCGCAGTAGATCAGTCCGTTGCAGGGCAGCGCCCCCGTGTTGCAGGTGGCGCGCGTGAACGCGCCGGGATACTCCGCGCCAGTCTCGAGATCCATGCAGTCGGGGCCGCCGGTCTTGCTGTCGATGAAAAAGCGTTCGGTGATGAAGCTGCGGTAGCACCGGTCGTGCCCCATGGGCTTGGAGAGCTTTTGGGGAAGAGATCTGATCTTCTCGCCCGTCCTGAGATCGTGGGCGGTTGGCGGGCTCGTGACGACTCCCCTCGGGTCATTGCATGAGCCCAACGTCCACAAGGCGCCGGCCGCAATCAGAAGGTCGCTGGGCCCGGCAAACGCCTTGCGCGCCGGGATGGACCTGCCCCAGTAGTCGCTGCCGTCGGCCAGCGAGTAGGCAAAGACCTTCGTCCCTTCTTCGGAGTATACCGCGTTATCGCCGAGCACCACGGCAAAGGGCCTGTCGCCCATGCCGTAAGGAATGTCTTTCCGAGCCGCCCAGATCGGCCTGCCTGTTCTGGCATCCAGACAGAAGATCCCTCGCGTGCACTGGTAGACGAGCCTGTTCTTCTTGAGCCCCATCGAGCAGCCGGTGTACTTCGCGATCTTCCCGCTTCGCCACATTTCCCTGCCGGTTGCGGCATCGACGGCCACGATCACGCACGTGGGATTCCCGACACTGGGTGTCTGCGGATTGTACGCGGAAAGCGGAAAGCCGTTGCCTCCGAAGGCCATTGTCCGCTTGGGATTGCGCGGCCGCGCGCCTCCGTCGGCAGCGCCGGCGCTCTCGCCCCGGCCTCTCCTCTTCGCCGCGGTGAGCTTCCCGGCGGCTCTGTATCCGGAATACCGCATGCGGTCTCCCACCACGGCGTAGAGGTATCCCTGGTGATAGGCGAATTCCTGTGTGCCTGCGGTCGTCTTGTACTTTCTGAGGACCTTGCCGGTCGCCGCGCTTAGGGCGGTCACCGGCGCGGTCAGCCCGGGCGTGCAGTAGACCGTGCCCCCGATAGCGACCAGCCGCCTCTGCATCTGGGCATGATAGCTCGACATGTGGGCGGTAACCTGCTCCCAGTCGGGGTAGTCTCTCGTCCACAGGACGATGCCGTTGAAGGCGTCGCGCGCGACCAGCCGCCAGCGTGCGGGCAGCAGCGGGTTCTCCGCCGTCTCGTGATCCTCGATGCTTAACAGCCGGCCGCCGGAAGAGACCATGCTGGTGACCGTCGGCGAGCCGATGTGAGCACGCAGCCAAGCGGGACCGGAGACCCACTGCACATGACGCGGAGGACCGACCACCATGTCTCTGGCCACGCAGTTGTTGTCCGATCCGTGCAGGCGCTGGGGCCATTCATCCATTGCACGGGGATAGGGCTTCACGAAAGCCGCGTAGCCGCCCCCGATGTCCCGTGTGGGGCTCGGCAGGCAGGACGAGCCTCGCGGCGCGATGGCCGTCCCGTACGGCGCAAGGGCTCGGAGGATCTCCTTCCTCGGGACGGCGCACCGCTCGCCCGCCACAACGATCCGACTGACGAGGTTGTCGATATACGGCAGACGTTTCCCGTCGAACGTCGCGGCCGACACCTTCCCATGGCAGCCGGCGGCGGCAATCTCCCTGCGGACCGCGTCGACTTTGGCCTCGGAGGTCTCGAGGCAGTGGAATGTGCGGCCGGGCTTGTTCCAGTCACCCGACACGCGGTCCAGTGCCTTCTCGCCGATGCACACGATCAACCCGTCGCTCCGTCCCGCTTGGCCGGCAGCAACAGCGGACGAGGCAACGACGCACACGCACAGCACTGCCCGCAGAGATCCTGTCCTCTTCGTCATCGTACTTCCTGCCCTTCAACGGATAGGCCGGCGTGAAGCGGGCCAAACGGTCGCATGGCGGTGGGCCAGAATTTCAGGCCGGGGCTGATCGCTACCCGGAGCCTGATGAAGCATGAGGCATGAACTGTTGGGAATCAAGCGGCGGCGCTTCCTGAACACCGAGCGGTTGGTCTCCCAGCCCACGCTCTCCTTTGCCGGGCGGAGGATCAGGTCCCGAAGCGACTCCCCCAGCCGTGGCCGCCCGGCTTCTCTCGGCCCCCGGGCGCCGCGTTGCTCTTGCTGCTCGTCCCGGTAGGTCTTGATGTCGGCGATTCCGTGGGTATCTTCGATGGCACGATCAAAGAGGAAGCGCCGCCGGGCCGAAGCGGGCAGCGGCGCGTGAAGGAAGCGGACACACGGATGCGTTGGTAGTCCCGATGAGCCACGAGCCGTCCGGCGAGCACAACGAGACCATGGCAGAGAAGCCGAACATCATCCTGATCAACTGTGACGACCTCGGCTACGGCGACCTCGCCTGCTACGGGTCGAAGGTCAACAACACGCCGAACCTGGACGCGATGGCCAGGCGGGGCATCCGCTTCACCGACTACCACGTGATGTCGCCGGTCTGCTCGGCGTCGCGCGCGGCGCTGTTGACCGGCTGCTATCCGCAGCGCCTGGGTTTTCCCGGCGTGCTGTTCCCGGGCGACGCGAAAGGCCTGCATCCGGACGAGATCACGATCGCCGACGTGCTGAGGGAGCAGGGGTACGCCACGAAGATCGTCGGCAAGTGGCACTGCGGGGATCAACCCGAGTTCCTGCCGACGCGGCACGGATTTGACGAGTACTACGGGCTGCCCTACAGCAACGACATGGGCATCCAGGGCCGGCCCGAGAACCGGCACAAGCGCACGCCGCTACCGCTGCTGCGGGGCGAGGAAGTCATCCAGGAGCAGCCCGATCAGCGCGGGTTGACAGAGCGCTACGCCGAACAGTGCGTTCGTTTCATCCGCGACAACGCAAAAGGCCCGTTCTTCCTGTACCTGGCCCACATGTACGTTCACGTGCCGCTGTTCGTGCCCCATCGCTTCCTTCGCCAGGCGGCCAACGGCCCGTACGGCGGCGCGGTGGAGTGCATCGACTGGGCCGCCGGCGTGATCTTCTTCGAGCTGCGGCGGTTGGGGATCGACGAGAACACGATCGTCATCTTCACCAGCGACAACGGGTCGAGCGCGGGCGATGGCGGCGGCAGCAACGCGCCGCTCCGCGGCAAGAAGTTCACCACGTGGGAGGGCGGGCAGCGCGTGCCGTTTATCGTCCAATGGCCCGGCGAGATCCCGGCCGGGAAGACCTGCGACGAGTTGGTCACGGCGATGGACCTGATGCCGACACTGGCGCGCATCACCGGGACCTCCGAGCCGGCCGACAGGACTATCGACGGCAAGGACATCACGCCGTTGATCTTCGGCGATCGAGGCGCCACGTCGCCGCACGAGGGCATGTACTACTACCGCCTGGACTACCTCCAAGCGGTGCGGAAGGGCAAGTGGAAGCTGCACTTCGCCCGGATGAAGGACAAGGTCTTCGCCAGGGGAGAGCAGATCCCGCCTGAGCTGTACGACCTCGACAGCGACATCGCCGAATCGAACAACGTCGCCGACGAGCACCCGGAGATCGTCAAGGACCTGCTCGCCGAAGCCGACAAAGCCCGCCAGGAGCTGGGCGACGCCATGACCGGCGCCGAAGGCACGGGATGCCGGCCGGTCGGCCTTGTGCAAAACCCCAAGCCACTGACGCACTATGACGAGAACCATCCTTACATCGTCGCGTTCTACGACAGGCGAGACGAGAAGGCGACATGGAAGTCACTGGCGGGGCGGGGCAGCGATTAGCCCCCCGCCGGTTGGTTCCCGCTGGTCCGCGCGGGGCGCTGCGGCGTCTCGCGGACGGCCCCGAAGAACTTCCGCGGAGGGGGGGATGTCGCCGGGAACATGTCGCAATGATGATGACGATTGTCGCGAAGTAACACGCGGTTCTGTGTAACGGACCAAGCCGTCCGCACAACCGACCACTACGCTGTCGTGCGCTCCGGCGTGCGCGGTTGTCCGCTGGGTGAATTCCCGGTTTCAGAGAAGGAACTTCCGCTATGAGAAAGAGAAGATTGTTGGGTATCGCGTGCGTATTCGCGGCAATGGCGATCGGGTTGGCGGACGTGTCACAGGCGGCCAAGCCGGCATCGGAGGTCCCGCTTTCCGGGGCCGGGGAGAAGCTCCTCGCAAGGTACGCCGGCATGCTCTCGGCGTTGCGGGCGGCAATCGCCAAGCCCCTGCCGGAGGTGGAGGCAGAGAAGAAGGCCGCCTTCCTGAAAGCGTATCAGAACGAGGCGGCGGCGATGGCGGCCGAACTGAACGCGAAGCGGTCTCAAGTCAAGAGCAAGGACAAGGCGGCCGCGGAAAAGACATATCATGCGGCCCAGGAGGCCCTTGCGGCGGCGGCGACGAAGGCCAAGGCGCCGGCCAAAGCCATGCTGACGGACCTGAAGGAGTTCCTGGGGAGCGACAAACTGAACGCGCAACTCGTGAAATGCGTCGTCCTGGTCGAGGCCACGCCGCGCGGCCTGGCGGAGTTCGCCCAGCAGGGGGCCCAGCAGAAGGCACTGGTCGAGAAGCTGCTGGCGGATGCGGTTCTGATGAAGCAGATGGTCATCGCCGACGGCGCCAAGGGTGGCAAGTACGGCCAGGCGATGAGGATCTACACCGACATCCAGAAGGCCAGCACGAAGGCCAAGGCCGGCGTCTTGCAGCGGCTGGCACTGGGCATCAGCCTGGAGCATGCGGTGCCGGTCAAGCAGACCAATCCCAAGGCCCAAGCCGATGCCCCGGCCACCGTGGACCCGGTGAAGCGGTACCTGCATTACGAGAGGGCTTTTCTGGCCGACGAGCTGGATCCTGGCTTCAGGGATCTGACCGTGTGGGAGTACCGGAATGCCGTCAATGGCGATGAGTCGGATGAGATCCTGGCCTGGGGGCGAGAGATGCTCCGGAACTACCGGCCCGACCACATCTCCACTTCGGACTATCGCTGGCGATATGTGAAAGCGGTGAAGACCGATATTCGGTATGGGTCGCAGGACAACAAGTACGACAAGCCCGAGCTGCACAAATACCAGAATATCCTCATGAATGGCGGCGTGTGCGGCCGGCGCGCGTTCTTCGGGCGCTTCATCCTGCGCAGTTTCGGCATCCCGACGGTGCGTCGTCCTCAGCGCGGTCATGCGGCACTGGCTCACTGGACGCCGGATGGCTGGGTGGTCTGTCTTGGCGCCAACTGGACGTGGGGCTGGACGGACTACGGCCAAGATCTCGATTTCCTGGCCCACACGCAGGCGCGGGAGAATGAGCAGGTCTTTCTGGAAGCACTGCGTGCCCAGTGGGTGGGCACTGTGCTCGGCGAGAAGAAGGCCTTCGGATTCCACGCCGGTGCATCCGGCTTCTGGAATGGCGTGTCGCTCTACCGGCAGCGGGCGATCATCGAGGAGGCCAAGGCGGTGGCACTGGCCGCGGTGGGTACGGACATTGGCGAAGCGAATGAATCCAAGGTGAAGGAAGCGGTCAAGGCAGCGGCTGTGACCGAAGGGGACAAGAAGATCGTCGTCGGCAAGGACGGGGTCATCACGATTCCCGCGGTGGCCTGCAGCAGACCGACGAACAGCACGGCGAAGATCGTCTTCATGAAGAGCTGCCTGGGCGGAATGCAACTGCACTACAACCGCAACGGGAAGCCCGAGGCGTTCGAATACACCTTCGAGGCGCCGGCAGCCGGGCGATACGCCCTCACCGCACGGGTGGTGACGCCCAGTTGGAAGCAGCACCTGCTCGTCGCGGCCAATGGTGCCAAGGAGCCGACGGATATCGCGTTGCCTTTCACCGTCGGCAAGTGGGATAGGACTCAACCGGTCGAGGTCTCTCTGGTCAAGGGCCGGAATGTCCTTTGCTTCTCGCGCAACGAGCCGGTCAAAGGATTGACCATCAAGGACTTCACGCTGACGCCGGCGAAGTGAAGCCCCGCATGGCGGCCGAAGGCGGGCAGGCCCCGCCGCCCCTCGGCAGAGCCGCCCGGCGGCCCGAGGGGTAGCCGCAGAATCGAGTGCCCTATCAATAGACGTGAAGTGTCCGCGAAACCGATTGGCTACTTGGAGACGGAGACGAAGAGATGAACAGATCGCACAAGACGGCAGCAGTTGTGCTGGGCGTCCTGGTATCGCTCAACCTGCCCATCCTGGCCGCCGAGGCACCGAAGACGCTGCCGGATCCGGACGGCAAGCCGGCTGACATGACCAAGCCCGTGCAGGTCTACATCCTGCTGGGCCAGTCCAACATGCTCTGCTTTGGCAAGGTCGATCCGTCCCGGGGGAAAGCGGAGGGCTCCCTGACGCACGCGGTGAAAGAGAAGAAGCTGTACCCCTACCTCGTCGACGACGACGGCAACTGGACCGTGCGCAAGGACGTCCGCAACGTGCGCGTCATGGGGAGCGGCACCGGCAACATGAAGGTATTCAACAACGAATGGATGACGATCAAGGGCAAGGGGATCGGCCCGGAGATCGGCATCGGGCATTACGTGGGGCATGCCACCGATGCGCCCGTGCTCATCCTCAAGAGCTGTATCGGCAACCGAAGCCTCGGTTGGGACCTGTTGCCTCCGGGCAGCAAGTCCTTTGAGTTCGAGGACCAGGGCAAAGTCTGGCACTACGCCGGCTACAAGGAATCACCTTTGCGCTGGGAGAAAGGCACGGAGCCCAAGCCGATCGGCTGGTACGCCGGCATGCAGTACGACGGCGATATTGCCCGCGCGAAGAAAGTGCTGGCCGAGCTCGACAAGTATTACCCCGGCGCGAAGGAATACGAGATCGCGGGCTTCTTCTTCTGGCAGGGCGACAAGGACCGCTACAACGCCGGACACGCCAGCCGCTACGAGAAGAACCTCGTGCACCTGATCAAGCAGTTGCGCAAGGATTTCGATGCCCCCAACGCCAAATTCGTCTGTGCCACTCTTGGTCAGACCGCGAAAGGTGCCACAGGTAACGAAGGGAAAATCCTCGAGGCCCAGCTCGCGGTGGACGGCAGGACGGGCAAGTACGAGGAATTCAAGGGCAATGTTGCCTCCGTCTACACCAAACCTCTTTCCAAAGGTGGCGCGTCCAACAGCCACTACGGCCGAAATGCGGAGACCTACATGAATGTCGGCGAAGCCATGGGCCGGGCCATGGTCGAACTGTTGAAAAGCAGAGAATGATCGGGCGCACGCTACTGGTGTTTCTTTGGGAAGCCCTGACCTGTTCCCCGAAAACGGGTCCGGGTCGAGCGAGAGTCTCAGCCGACCTGGACCTCTCCCCATACCTGGTCCGTTTGGCGTGCGAGGGACACGGACGAAACACCGGCAAGGCGGCGGCCCCGAATGTCGTTCCCGGGGTCATTGCCGGGCTGAACCAGCGCGGCTCGGCGATCGTAGTGGTCAAGCAAGCCTACGGGCCACTGGCGGCCGCCGGGGCGTTTGCGAGGTCTTTGCGGTTGGTCACCACGGCAAGCGGTTCGCACTCACCAAGACCGGCCAACGCGTGCGACAACGCCAGCGCGCCCGCGTCGTCGCAATCGCATGACATATCGGTATCGAGAATCACCTTGGCCGGTTGGGCAGCCTTCCGGTCCCGCTTGGCGGGGTCAGGTTGAGGAAACAGTTTGCGGATCAGCCTGATGGAGTCCCGAGCGGTGTGCATGAACGAGTGTCCTCCCTCTTCCGGAAGATGCTCTGCGGGCAGTTTGTACCACGATTGGATCGTGAAGCAGTCAGGGAATACGCCGTCCTTTCGCAGGCGCCGGATGTAAGCGAGAGTCTCGTCGTGGAAGAGGCGGGCCCCCAGCGCGGCTTTTCCCGCCACGCGTTGCGGATTCGTGTCGTAGTTGACGACCAGCCAGAATTCCAGGCTCCGGTGTTCGCACCATCGCTGGAGGGCTTTGAACTTGGCCGCGTTGTTCACCCGCCGCGACGGATTGGCACGGTTTCTCGTCGCGCGGTAGTAGTTCAGAGGACAGTCCACTTCGACGAAGTCAAAACGGGCTCCCTTGCTGCGAGCGGCGCGGTGGACGGCCTCCAGAGCTTCGCGATAGTGTACGCCGCTGCGTTGTGTCCAGGTCCCCAGCATTCCCGGGTGCTCCGGGCTGTAATGCCAGTTGGGGAAATTGGTGATCAACCCGATGCGCGTGTCGGGGAAGGCCTTCCGGCATTCGGAGAGGAAGACGGCAGTGGCCTCGGCGGCCTGTTTGAGGGACAGACCGCCGTTGCTTCTGCGGTCACAGCCCATCAGTCGGCGGACGGGGCCGTCCAGGTGCAGGGCGCGGAGTCTCAGCCCGCGGTGCCCCAGCCACGCGTGCATCGCCTTGGCACGCTTGGCCGCGGCCTTGCCTTCTCCCGCCCCTCGGTCAGCCCGAAAAGCCCCGAACTCGGCGTCAACCGCGATCCTGTGTTTCTTCACGAAGGCGGCGAATGAATTGACCGGCAGAGGGCTGGCCCAGTCAGGAGGCGATGCCTGGAGCGAGTAGACCTTGTAGAAGTCGATGTTCTTGCGGACCTCGTCCCAGTCATCGACGCGCTCGGCGAACAGGGGCGCCGTGGGTGTGGTGATATGTGAGGGCGCAATGCCGATCCGATAGCGCTTCGGGGTCAGGGGTGGTCCGTTCGCTCTCTTCGCGTCGTCTCCCTGCCCAGCCTCCAATGCCAGGCCAAGGCCGATGCAAACGGCGCATCCCACCCGCACGATCTCCAGCAGTTGTTGTTTCATCCCTGGCTTTCCGTTGTGCTGCGCATTCTCGCACGCCGATTGTATCCTGGTCGTCGTCGGATTGCCGCAGCCTGTCACGGCTTCTCGGTGGTGAATTCGCAGCGCCCTTCCGGCAGTTCGATGGCGAGGATGCCGTTGGGCGAGCTGCGCTTGCCGTTCAGCTCGAACACGAAGATATCGATGAACCACCATGACGGAGGCCGCAGATGGTGGCTGAATCAGTCCGGGCCTGAGAAGAGGTACCGCAACGATCTGCCGGGGCGCAACGGGATTCGGGTGCGGCCGGTGGGCGCCCCCGGCGCCGATAGAAAGGGCTGGCGCTGACGCCTTGTGCTATCGCCGCCGATCCGCGGCCCAGATGGCGCGAATCGTCTGTTCCTGGTTGAAGCCGTCGGGGCAGGCGGGGCTGGCGGTGTTGGCCCGGTACTGGCGGCGACGATCGGGCGAGGCGGCGAGGCAGCGGCTGCCGGGCATCTGGAGGAAGCCGTTGGCATCGTGCTCGCGGACCCACTTCCAGGCGTACCGCAGCCAGTCGTTGCGGTAGGACCCGCTCTGCCGCGCGAACCAGCAGATCTCGTCGTAGCCCCAGACGAAGCAGTCGTCGGCGGCCGTGCCGGGGTGCCGGCTGACGCCGAAGTTGTCAAGCTCCACCAAGTATGGCAGGTGCTTGCAGGACCAGCCGCTGGGCGTCACGCCGCCCTTGCTGCGGCCGAACAGCGAGTCCAGGTAGCCCATGCGCAGCTCCCCGCGCTGGCCATCCCCGGGGACCTCGGCGATCCGCAGCGGGAAGGAGTGGAAGTCGAACATCAGCTTGCCGTCGTGGACGATGCCGCCCTTGGGCACATGGGCGTCGCAGATCAGCAGGCGTCGGCGGGCCCGCTTGGCCGCGCAGGCTCGCACGCGGGCCATCATGTCACGCCAATGCACGTGGTCGCGGTCGCGGTGGTCCATCAGCCGCACCTGGCCGAAGTGAATCGCCTCGACGCCCAGGTCCACGTACCGTCGGGCGACGTAGACGAACCACATCCGCGTCTCCAGGCGACTCATGTCGGGCACGGACCGACCGCGGCCCCACTTGTTGCGGAACAGGCCGTTGGGGTACAGCATGTCGGCGTACCGGAAGCTCCGCTTCTCGACGGGCCGGCCGAACTCCTCGAACAGCCAGGCCGGCATGGCGATGCCGTTGACCTCCGTCGAGACGATCTCGAAGATGCAGCCCTGGAGGATCATGTCCGGATCGGCCTTGTGGATCTTGGCGGCGATCCTGCGGGCCGAAGCGAACCGCCTCTCTTGGTTGCCCTCGCGGCCCCAGGCGTAGATGGCCCGGCCGGCAAACTTCGCGCCGATGTTGCGGAGCATGCGGAGGTTCTCGTCGGCCAGCTCGGGCTCGTGGAGCAGGTCCATCTGCGTGACGGCCCTGGCCAGGTAGTTCTCCAGCACGGCGCGGCTGATCCTGCCGCCGAACCGGTAGTCTGGCCCCCTCGCGGGCGTCGGGGCCGGCGACTCAGCCCCCCCCTTTGCAAACGCCGTTCCAGCCGCCACCATGATCCCCGCCACAACCACCAACCAAGAAGCCCACAGGTCGATGCACGACGTGACGACGAAAGCTCGCGTGCCGGACATGGCTGATTCCTTTGGCCGCATCCCCGATTTCTGGTCAGTGGCTCCATCATACCGAAGGGCCGCAGTACGTCATAGGGCCATCGACGAGCATTCGAAGGCCTCACCTCGAGTGGTTGCCGGGTCAAACTCACTTGGCTACGGGTGTCTCAATCCCTGCGGTCTGGCCCGGCCGATCCACTGCATGCACTACGAAGGGTTGACCATCCTGCCGGGATCCCGGACGATCTCGGGTGAATGGCGTATCGCGTCAACGCGGACATCGCCAGGCAGTCCATGGAGTATCCGCACATGAATCGCCCCGACAGACTGAATCCACTCCCCACGGCCTTGTTGATTCCCGCCGTGCTGGTTGCCTGTCTCGGAGATGCGGGCATCGGTGGCGAGACGACGGGAGAGGACCAGGGCAAGACGGTCTATCTGTTCTCCTCGTTTCGCGGCAACGGCGAGGACGGGCTGCACCTGGCGTACAGCCATGACGGCCTGAAGTGGGCGGCGTTGAACGATGACAAGGCGTTCCTCAAGCCACAGGTCGGTGGTAAGCTGATGCGCGACCCCTGCATCATCCGGGGGCCGGACGGCGTGTTCCACATGGTCTGGACCACAAGCTGGACCGACAGGGGATTCGGTCTGGCCCACTCGGAAGACCTCATCAAGTGGTCGAAGCAGCAGTTCGTCCCCGTCATGAAGCATGAAGCCAAGGCGCGCAACTGCTGGGCGCCGGAGATCACATGGGATCCGGCCGGCCGGCAGTATGTCCTGTATTGGGCGACGACCATCCCCGGCCGGTTTGCGGAGACCGCCAAGCAGGGCGACAGGGCGTGGAATCACCGCATGTACTGCACGACCACGAAGGACTTCAAGGCGTACAGGCCGACTCGGCTGTTCTGTGAGCCGGGCTTCAACGTGATCGACTCGACCATCGTCCGCCACGGCGGGCGCTACGTGATGGTCCTCAAGGACGAGACGCGACACCCCCCGGCAAAGAACCTCCGCATCGCCACCAGCGACAGGGTCACCGGTCCGTGGAGCAAGGCTTCGGCGCCGTTTACTCCCAAGGGGCTGTGGGTGGAAGGCCCGACGTGCCTGAAGGTCCGGGGCTACTGGCACGTCTACTTCGACGCGTACCGGAAGCACAGGTACGGGGCAATGAGGACGCGTGATTTCAAGGCATGGGAAGACATCTCGAGCCGACTGGTCCTGCCGAAGGGAATCCGGCACGGCACGGCCTTCACCGTTCGCAAAGCCGTCCTCGACAAACTGCGCCGCGCAACTTCGCCCCGGAGTCGCCAGGCCCCGATGCCCGGGCGACCCGCCGGCTCTTGACCGACGTAACGCCCGCGGTATGCTGGCGCGGGTCGAGATTGTGCCCAAGTCACACGGCGGGGAAAGGAAATCGTCCTGGGTTCCCGTCCAGATTGCCGAGAATCAGCACGCACAGCCGGTTGGGCCACTACACCCCCTTTCAGGGGCTTCCTCAAGCCACCGGCTCCGCCGATGGTCTTGACTGGCACTACCTGGCACCATTTATCCCGGCAGCCCCGCGGCCTGCTTGATGGCTTCCGGTTCGACCCGCAAGTACCTATTGAACAAGGTGACGTCTTCGACCGGCATCCAGGAGCGCCCGCCGTCGGCGGTGAACGCGCCGACGAGTTGGGACTCCTCGCTGTTCTTGTGCACGATAGGGCAGCGCATCGCGTAGCACCAGATGACGTCCTGGCCCGGCGCGCGGTAGAGAACCGGGTTGGCGTAGGCAAACTGGATCGCCCCCTGCCGCCGGTTGTGGTCGAAGACGGCCACCGGCTCGTCCCACGTGTCGCCGTCATTCCTGGACACGCTGGCCGGGATGTCGCCCATGTCCTTCTTGCCATGGGTCATCGCCCCGAAGGCGACGATCAGATGCCGCTTGCCCCGGCCCTGGACCATGAAGGGCTGCCACAATCGCTACGCCTGGGGATGCTGCTCGACCCGTCGGATGACGCGGACGTCAGTGACATCGCCCCGGTATCCGGGCTTGGGCTCCTCTGCGTGGCCCCCCCTCCCGATGAGCAAAAGAAATGCGAAGATCACGAAAATGCCTGTTTACGTTTTCGCCTCGTGCAGCCGACATTTCTCATTTGCGGTGAACCGGAGGACAATCCAGGTTCATGGCGACGCCCATTCTAACGTCGCGTCCCCTCCCCGCGTCCAGCGCCTGGGGCGGATTCCTCGTCCAACATGCGCGGTTTCGGCCGTCTCCAGCGCCGCGGCAGCGGCAGACAGGTTCGAAGTTGAGAGCACGCGTTCGACGTCCTTCATCGCACTGGCCTGTACTCGGGATTCGGCCTCATCGGCTCGGCGCCGACCTCACTGCGCCACCGCTTCAGCCTGGCGTGCAGTTGGGCCGCCCTGCCGGCCTCCTTGTCCGATAGGTCGCTGGTCTCGCCGATGTCCCTGGTCAGGTTGTACAGCGACAGCTCGCCCGTCTCGAACGACTCGATGAGCTTCCAGTCGCCTGCGCGGATCACGCCGGACGGGAAGCTCTGCGGATGCTTGTTGTAGTGCGGGTAGTGCCAGTAGATCGCCTCCCGGCCGAGCCCGCCCCTGCCGGTCAGCACGACGTTGGTCTTGCGGGGCTCGGCGGCACGGGCGCCCGTCGTGCAAACCCCGGCCGGGACCAATGCTGCCAGAACAATCCACTGGATTAATCTCATCGTTCGCATCCTCTTGCCCGTCCCCCTACATGGGTCCTGATGCGCAGGTCATCGAGATGCGCTCCGTACCCGCTCGCAGCGCGCGGCCGACGGGCAGACGCTCATACGTTTCCTCGTCGGGGTAGTCAGAATACTGACCGTGCCCGACCGGCGGGGCAACACCCGTTCGTGCCGGCCGTGTATCAAGCGACCGACGCATCCGGTTGCAGCCGACCGCCTCGACCTCCTCACAGCCTCCAGGGCGCCCGCGTGGCGCGGATGCGCCAACGGTTGGCCTCGTCGTCGCCGGGGAAGACCTCCTTGGCGGGGTCCCACGTCAGCGTGCGCCCCGTCCAGTGGGCGATGCACCCCAGGTGGGAGACGATGGTGGACTGGCAGCCGACCGCGACGTCGCAGGCCGGGCGCCGGCGCGTGCGGATGCAGTTCAGCCAGTTCTGGTGATGGTTGTTCACCGGGTGCCCCGGCTTGCGCGGCGGCAGCGGTGCCCGCTGGAGCACGTCCGCCGGGAAGGCCCTCAGGAGCCCGCCGCGCCCGACCTGGACCCAGCCGTTCTCGCCCACGAACAGCGCGCCGAAATTCGCCAGCCGCGTACCGGTGTCCCAGCCCTTGGGCACGTCGTCTCGTTGGCGGTCCAGCAGCCAGGGAACCACCTTCAGCACTGCGCCATTGGCATATCGGTAGGTCAGGACGGGATGGCGGCCGGCCTCGGGCGGGCTGATTTCGATCGGCCCGCTCTCGTCCATGCCCAGGCCCCACTGGACCACGTCGAAGGCGTGGACGGCGTTGCTGGTGAGGTTGCCTCCGCCGAAGTCGCGGCAGAACTGCCAGGGCACGACGTGCGGCGGGCGGCCGTACGGGTGGAAGCGGCGGTTGTACGGCCGCCACGGCGACGGCCCGAGCCAGAGGTCCCAGTCGAGCCCGTCGGGGACCGGCTCTGCGGGCAGGCCCACGTCGCCGCTCGTGCCCGGGAACGCCACGTACACGGTCTTCACCTTGCCGATCGCCCCGGCGGCCACGAGGTGGCAGGCCTTCTGGAACTGGACCGTGGAACGCTGCTGGAGGCCGCTCTGGAAGACCAGTCCGTAGCGGCGGACCGCCTTGACCATCGCCCGCGCGCCGGCGATGGTCAGGGAGACGGGCTTCTCGCAGTAGATGTCCTTACCGGCCTTGGCGGCCAGGACCGTCGCCGGCGCGTGCCAGCGGTCGCCCGTGGCGATCAGGACGGCGTCGATGTCGTCGCGGGCCAACAGGTCGCGCAGGTCGTTGTAGGCCCGGCAGCCGCGGTACGCGCCGCTCGCTCCCTGGGCGGCGTACCGGGCCTCGACCGTGGCCTTGGCGTTCTGGCGGCGCCAGCGGTCCACGTCGCAGACGGCCACTACCTGGCAGTCGTCGTAGTTCACGCAGCAGTGCACGTGCCCCCGGCCCATCATGCCCACGCCGATGAACCCCAGCGTGATCCGCTCGCTCGGCGCGACGGCCCCGTCTGCGCCGAGGACAGAAGAGGAGACCACGTACGGCGCCGCCGCCACCGCGGCCGCACGCCTGAGGAATGCCCGACGGGTGAAAGCTGTCCCTCTCGTGAACGTGTGCCTATCCACTGCGTACTACCTCCCGATCTGATCCGAGGTTTCCCGGACGGCCTCCGGCCGACGACCGTCGCCCGCCTTCCCAATGATTCTACCGTGATCCGGCAGGCCGGCAAGCTCCTTCCCGAGGCGGCAACGGCCCATGGGCCGCCGCGCCGGACCGAAGAGGCAATTGATGATCGCGGGATCCCTGCTAGAATCGCCCGTGAGGCCGGCCACGGTCGCCGGCACGGGCCGAGGGGCGATCCCGCCCGCGAAGCCGCACGCGGGACGCCCTCGGGCGGAGGGCTTCCGATTCCTGGTGAGACGACGGACAGCGATAGGGCAGACAACATGAATATCCCTCGCCGCATGGGGCAGGCCGCGGCGGTCCTGGCCTGCCTGGTCACGTGGACACAACTCAGATCCCTCATGGCGGCGCCGGCGAAACCCAAGCCGCCGAAGCGGCCGGCCCACGGGGCGATCAGCGAGAAGGACCGGGCCGCGATCGAGAAGGCCCTGCCCGCCAAGGCCGTCGCCACGCCGGCGAAGCCTCGGAAGCTGCTGATCTTCGATGTGAACGTCGGCTACCCCGGGCACCGGTCGCGGTTCCATGCCAACCACGCGTTCCAGCGGATAGGGGAGAAGACGGGTGCTTTCCAGGCCGTGGTCAGCCGCGATCCCGCCGTCTTCGAGCCGAAGAGCCTGCGGCGGTTCGACGCGGTGTTCCTGAACAACACGGTCGGCAATCTGTTCGGGGATCCCGGCCTGCGACAGAGCCTGCTCGAGTTCGTCTGTGGCGGAGGCGGGTTGCTCGGCGTGCACGGCACGACCGCGGCGTTCACCCGCTGGCCGGGCGCGCACGAGGACTGGCCCGAATTCGCCGTCATGCTCGGCGCGCGCGGCACGCGGCATCGGGAACCCGACGAGCGAGTGTTCATCCAGCTCGACGATCCCGAGCATCCCCTGAATGCGCCCTTCGGCGGCCGGGGCTTCGAGTACCGCGACGAGTTCTTCCGCGTGCACGACCCGTACTCGCGCGGGCGCGTCCGCGTGCTGCTGAGCATCGACACGCAGAAGACGGACCTCACTCCCAAGAGCCCGCGATGGAAGCAGGAACGCGCCGACAACGACTACGCCCTGGCCTGGGTCCGGCACTATGGCCGGGGCCGCGTCTTCTACTGCACCATCGGGCACAACCCGCAGGTCTTCCACGACCCGAAGATGCTCCAGTTCTACCTGGGCGCCGCGCAGTTCGCCCTGGGCGACCTGCCGGCGGCCACGCTGCCCAGCGCCCGCCTGACCGTGGCGGCGAGGGCCCGGGAGCGGCTCGGCTGGCGCCTGGGCGTCACGGCCTACACGTTCCACAAGTACACGCTGTTTGAGGCGATCGACAAGACGAGCCAGTTGGGGCTCTCGTATCTGGGCGGACTGAGCTTCCAGAAGATCAGTCGCAAGATCCCCGGGAACTTCGATGCCGGCCTCGGCGACGCGGAGCTCAAGGCGATTCGACTGAAGCTGGACTCCGCCGGCGTCCGCCTTCTCACCCATTTCTACGCCCGGATCCCCGGCGACGAGAAGGGCTGTCGCCGCGTGTTCGAGTTCGGGCGAAAAATGGGGATCGAGACGTTTATCTCCGAGCCTCCTCCCGAGGCCCTGGACACGATTGAGCGCTTCTGTGACGAGTACGACATCGAACTGGCCATCCACAACCACGGCCCGAAGCAGTCCCCGCATTACTGGCATCCGCAGCGGGTCTTGAAGGTCTGCAAGGGCCGGAGCCGCCGGATCGGCGCCTGTGCGGATGTGGGGTATTGGATACGGGCGGGAGTCGATCCCATCCAGGGCGTGAGGACTCTGGGCGACCGGCTGCTCACGATCCAGATGCACGACCTGCACGAACGTTCCGAGGCAGGGCACGACGTGCCCTGGGGCACGGGAGTGGGCCAAGTGGAGAAGCTGTTGCGGGAGATGCACCGCCTCCGGATCCGGCCCGCCCTTTTCGGCCTGGAGTACTCCTACGACTGGCACGACTCGATGCCCGAGGCGGCCCAGTGCGTGAAGTTCTTCAACGAGGTCAGCGGCAAGCTGGCGGCCGAAGCGCCGAAGCAAGGGAGCGCCCCTTGAGATGAGCCGCCCGCGGCCGGGCAGAGCGATGGCACGCGGCAGCGAAGCCGCGATTCTAACGCGCACCCGAACATCGGCAAGCACCTCTTCTGCTGGATGGAGGGGGGATCTGACGGCTTCCGGTGGGTTGTTTCTCCCGCCAATCACTTGCCCGAGCACACCACGCTGCCATCCTGGT
>Ga0180438_10001602_pt1 | contig 39865 bp, 26 predicted proteins | sample SS_ome_12_FD_132455 | JGI IMG/M metagenome (GOLD analysis project Ga0180438, IMG submission 132455) | Hypersaline lake sediment archaeal communities from the Salton Sea, California, USA - SS_3_D_2 metaG | ecosystem: Environmental > Aquatic > Non-marine Saline and Alkaline > Hypersaline >... | reverse complement strand
GGAGTATGGTCGCAAGGCTGAAACTCAAAGGAATTGACGGGGGCTCACACAAGCGGTGGAGGATGTGGCTTAATTCGAGGCTACGCGAAGAACCTTATCCTGGGTTTGACATGCACGGATCAACCCCGTGAAAGCGGGGCCACGCCCTCTGGGTGGAACGTGCACAGGTGCTGCATGGCTGTCGTCAGCTCGTGTCGTGAGATGTCGGGTTAAGTCCCTTAACGAGCGAAACCCTTGTCGTTAGTTGCCAGCGGGTCATGCCGGGGACTCTAACGAGACTGCCGGTGTTAAACCGGAGGAAGGTGGGGATGACGTCAAGTCCTCATGGCCTTTATGCCCAGGGCTGCACACGTCCTACAATGGCGCGTACAAAGGGAAGCGAACCTGCGAGGGTAAGCAAATCCCAAAAAGCGCGCCCCAGTTCGGATTGCAGGCTGAAACCCGCCTGCATGAAGCCGGAATCGCTAGTAATCGCGGGTCAGCATACCGCGGTGAATGTGTTCCTGAGCCTTGTACACACCGCCCGTCAAGCCACGAAAGTGGGGGGCCGGCGAAGTCGCCGAGCTAACCTTCGGGAAGCAAGCGCCGAACCGGAACTCCGCGATTGGGACTAAGTCGTAACAAGGTAGCCGTAGGGGAACCTGCGGCTGGATCACCTCCTTTCTAAGGATCCCTAACCCGCCAAGGGGAAACCCGAACGCGGGTAAGTATGGAGCCAGTCCCACCCGACCGACTCCGGATTGAAAGCCCACTACCCAAAGCCAAAGACCACCACGGCCCGGTTGGGAAAAAGCTCCCAGCCGGGCCGTTTGCGTTCTCGCGAAATCCCGCGGCCGGACCTCCGCCCGCTCCTCAAGGGCCACGGCACCACCTGGCAAATCCACAACCACAAAGCCGACCTGCTACGCGACGGCCGCCGTGTTGTGACAACCGCCCCGCTTGCTGCTATAATCTGAGCCGACCCCTGACCGCATCAACCAAAGCCAAGGAGCCAGTCATGCGAAACCGTTTGATCCTGTTTGCCCTGCTCGGCGCCGGCACGCTGCTCGGCACGGCCGCCGAGTCGCAGTCGGCGGAGCCGCTTACGGTGTTCCTGTTCGCCGGGCAGAGCAACATGGCCGGTTCGGGTCAGGCAGCCGACCTGCCCGACGAAATGCGAAAACCCTCCGACCGGGTCCTCGTGCCCGACGATCCGCTCAAGCCGACCGCCTGGGTCCCTTACACCCCGCAGGGGCGCATGGGGCCGGAGGTGGTTTTCTGCCACGAGGCCGTTCGGGCGCTGGGCCGGCCGGTGGGGTTTGTGAAGTTCGCCGTCGGCGGCACGAACCTCGGCGAGCAGTGGAATCCCGACGGCGGCCCGCTGTACCAGAAGTTCCGCGATCGGGTCCGCGCGGCCCAATCGCTGGGGAACGTCGAGATCGCGGCCATGCTCTGGATGCAGGGCGAGCGGGACTCGCGCACCGACTGGATGGCCGAGAAGTACGCCGAGAACCTCGCCAAGCTCGTCGAGACGGCCCGGCGGGACTTCCAGTCGCCCGAGATGATTTTCGTCTGCGGCCGGGTCAACCCGCATTTTCCCGTGGGCAACGTGCCCGAGGAGGCGCCGGAGCGGTACCCGTACACGTTCACTGTGCGCAAGGCCCAGGAGGAACTCGACCTGCCACGCTGCGCCTGGGTCGATTGCGACGACCTGGCCAAGCACGGCGACGTGCTGCACTACAACAGCGCGGGCCAGATCGAGCTGGGCAAGCGGTTCGCGGCCAAGGTGATGGAGGTGCTGGGGAAATGAGGAACACCGCCACTCGTTGCTCGCTGCTCGGTGTTGCGGTTATCGTCGGGGCGGCCGTTTCGGCCGACGCCGCACGCGGTGCCGAGCCCGGGCCGGCGCCCGACGCCAACGTCGTTCTGCGCGGCAGTCTCGACAACTGCCGCATCCAATTCGAACGCACCCGGCAGGGCCGCGTGGCCTTCATGGGCGGGTCGATCACCGAAATGAACGGCTACCGGCCCATGGTCTGCGAGATCCTCAAGCGGCGGTTTCCCCAAACCGAGTTCACGCTGATCGACGCGGGCATCGCCTCGACCTGCTCGACCACCGGGGCCTTTCGGCTCCAGAGCGACGTGCTCGAAAACCCCGCGCTGAAAGGCAAGCCGGTCGACTTGTTCTTCGTCGAGTTCGCCGTGAACGACGACCAGGACGCCAGCCACGCCCGGCGGGAGTGCATTCGCGGCATGGAGGGGATCGTGCGCCACTGCCGCCAGGCCCACCCGACCATGGACGTGGTGATCGTCTATTTCGTCAACCCGGGTATGCTCGAGACGATCCAGGCCGGCAAGACGCCGCTGCCGGTCGCGGCCCACGAGGAAGTGGCCCGGCACTACGGCGTCCCGTCGATCTACCTGGCCCGGGAGGTGGCCGAGCGGATCGCCACCGGCACGCTCACCTGGAAGGAGTTCGGCGGCACGCACCCGGCCCCGGCGGGCAACGCGATCTGCGCGGGCATGATCGATCGGCTCTTCGCGCGGGCCTGGTCCGAGCCGCTGGGGGCCGACGCAACGGAAAAACCCCACCCGATACCCGAGCCGCTCGACCCGCAGAGCTACTTCCGCGGCCGGTTCGTCGACCCCAAGGCGGCCGACGCGGGCGATGGCTGGACCCTCGGCGTGCCCGACTGGCAACAGCTCAAAGGCGGAAAGCGAAGCCGCTTCACGTCGATCCCGCTCTTGTGCGGCGAGACGCCCGGCGCGGAGCTTGCGCTGAAGTTCACGGGCACCGCCGTGGGGGCCTACGTGCTGGCCGGGCCCGATGCGGGCGTGGTCCAAGCCGCCGTCGACGGCGGGCCGGCCCGGCGCGTCGACCTCTACCACCGCTTCAGCGCCAACCTGCACTATCCCCGCACCGTCATGTTCGCCACGGACCTCGAGCCCGGCCAACACACGCTCAAGCTGCGGATCGACGAAAAATCGAGCAGCAGCGGCCATGCGGTGCGGATCGTGCGGTTTGGGGTGAATTGATGAGGTGAGTTCTACTCGTCATCCGGACCACCGAAGCAAAGAACCCGGCCATCGGTCGTCGAGGCGTAAACCCTTTCGTATGCCGCGGCCAGGCCGTCGAAAACAGCGGGGGCGGAGAAATCGAGCACCGAGAGATCGCGGCCGTCTTTCATGCGCGTCGCGCGAAGCTGGCCGCCCTTGTGGTGCGGGCCGACCGGCGTGCCCCCGGCCACCAGGAGCATCTCGCCCCCGCCGGCAAAGGCGTAAGCCTTTACGTCCAGATCCAGCAGGCGCGGTTTCCAGGGCATCTTCTCCGGCGGCGTGGTCCGCTCGGTGAATCGGGCCGGCTCGAGCTGGAACTTCTTCTCCTTGTTCAGCCGAATCCCGTGAACGCCCCACCGCTCCCGGTCGGGGAAGAGCCACGCCTGGTACTTGGGCACGCCCCGGGTATAGGGGTGCATTCCCGGCACCATCGAGTTCGTGGCGTCGGCCCCGGCCATGAGCTCCGACTGCGTGACCCGGTCCCACCCGCACCAGGGCCACCGCTCGGCGGCCGCGGGGCAGGGGGGCGTCTTGCGTCCCCGGGGCCAGCCGGGCTGACCCACCTCGTGTGAGCGGCCTTCCAGGCGCCCGTCCCTCGCCGAGAACTGCCACGTGCCGAACTCGTCGTACAGGCGCAGCGACCCGTCCTTGGCCAGCAGCAGGTTGTTGGTCATGTGCTCTTCGTTCTCCTGCCACGACTGGGGCAAAATGTGGGCCTCCGCGCCGTAGATGCCGGCGAGGTGTTGCCGCCAGATTCGCTCGCCCGTGACGGGGTCCATGGCAACCATCCACATGCCGCCGTCGACCCGCGTAAGCCGCCCGGCGATCGCGAACGCCACGCCGTCGTGGACCAGCACCGAGCCCATCACCGGCCAGGGCGACTCGACCCGATCGAACGCCACGATCCGCCGCTGCTCAGGTGCGATCACCTTCTGCCAGAGCAGCTCGCCGTCGTCGGCCCGCAGACAGGTTACCGTGCCATCGTGGCAGCCGAAGAGGCACAGCCGCCCGTGAATCGTGGGCGGTGTGTCGATGCGGCTGCCGGCCACGAAGCTCCACTGCGGCTCGCCAGTCTCCGCGTCCAGCGCAACGATTCGCCCCTCGTTCACTACGGAAACGAACACTTTACCGCCGGCCACAACCGGCGGGCTCGCGCGCTCGGAGAGCCGCGCCTCCCAGCGGCGCAAGAGCCGCTCCGGAAGCGGCATCGGCGTAGCGTTGGTGCGAAGCGAGTCGTGGCGGTACATCGGCCAGTCCACAGAATCAGCCGACGAGGATTCCGGCTCATAGCCGCGGGCGGAAGCCCGCGGGGCTCCGACACGCGAACCCCCGCCGGGAATTGAAGGCAACACCGCACCGCGCCAAAGCCGCTCCCCATCACCGATCGGCAAGCCACGCTCCTCCTCCCCACACAGCGCCACGGCCCCCCGAATCATCGGGTAGCACGACACGCAGCGGTTCGGCGACGTGTAGGTCAGCCCGTTGGCGAAGATGTGGCCCGTGCCGCACTGCCCTCGGGCGGCCCGGAAGTTAGCAAACCCGCCCTTCTTCAAGTCGATCATCTCCAGGTTGTCGGCGTAGATGCAGCCGGGCACGGCCACGTCGGCGTAGCAGCGGCCCGACCAGTACTCCTTCGACGGGTAGTAGATACGCCGCTTCACCTCGCCCGAGTGGGGATCAACGCCGATCCAGCCCTTGAACGGCTTCTCCTCGGGCGTCGCCTGGCGGTTGTCGCCCAGCCGCTCTTGCTGGCGGTCCTTGATCCACACCAGCCCGTCGACGCCCAAAAAGCCGGCGATGCCGATGCCCGTGAAGCCGCCGAAGCGATGCCGCCGGTCCTCCTTCCAGGAGAGCGTGGGCATCTGCCAGGGCTCGCCGCGGCCCGCCACGGGAACGCCCGCGTAGCCGTGCTCGTTGGTGAGCATCAGCACGCCCTCGTAATAGAAACAGGGGTGCGGCAGCTCGCCCACGTGCTCGCCGGCGGCCTGCCAGACCTGCTGGCCGGTGCGCACGTCGAGCCCCACGACGCGGGCGCCCGTCTCGCCGGCCTCGGCATCGCCCTTCACCGGCCGGTGGTCGGCAAAAAAGACCTTGCCGTCGCCCACGACCAGGAGCTGGCGCCGCCAGCCCGGCTCGAAGTGGCCCTGGCGCCGCTTGGCGTAACGGGCGAGCACCTCGGGGTGTTCGCGCGTGTCGAAGCGCCAGCGGAGCTTGCCGCTCTCGGCCTCGAAGGCGCAGATTTCCCGGTCGTTGCGGCAGATCACCGTGCCGTCGCTAAAGACGCAGTCGAACGGCGTCTCGCACTCGCGGTACGTCGCGAGCTGGCGCCCGTCGGCCGCGTCGATGCCGATCACGTGCCGCCCGGCCAAGAGGTAGATGCGCTGGCCCACGGCGACCGGCCGGGTCCGCTCCTTGACGGGGAACGGGTAATACTCCTCCCAGAGCAGCACGCCGCTCGCGGCGTCGCGGGCCTCGATCTTGAGCATGTTGGGGCGCGGGTCGACCCATTGGATGAGCGTGTCCCAGAACAGGAACACCCGGCCGCCGGTCGAGCGGATCGAGAACGACCCCCAGCCCATCGGCTTGCTGGCGATCCAGTGGACGCCGTGCGGCGGCCGGACGAGCCGGTCGGCCGAGACCGGGTTGCCGTCGGCCCCGTGGTTCAGGTGCGTCCACTCATCCATCCCCTCGGGCCGCGGCTTGTGGACGGTCTGCCAACGCCCGCCCTGTTTCACGAACGCCGCACCGCCGGGGGCGAGCACGCGGAGAATCTCTTCCCGCGCCGGGCCGGTCTTACCCAGCGCGTCCAGATCGGTCACGAGCAGGTTGACGAGATTCGTCGCATAGGGGAGGGCCCGCAGGTCGGCAGCGGCCTCGACCGAGACCCGCCCACAGAGCCCCGCCCGCTCGACGGCCCGGCGTACCTCGGCTACGGCGCCGCGGTCCAACGCCAGCCCATGCACCACGAGTCGCCCCGGCCGCGCCAGGGCGATTTCCAGCGCGCCGTCCGTCGCACCCACGTGTACGGCCAGCCCCGCCTCGACGCCCGTCTCGCGCACGATCTCATCGGCCGAGGGCGTTTGCGCAAAAAGCGCGGGCGCAGTACCCACAACGAGGAGCACGAGGGCCAGCGCCACCAAGCGGCGATGTCGCCGCCGTCCCGCTCTGAGAAGCGCGACCGAGGGCATGATCCACCTCCCGACGGGTCCCGAAGGTCATTTGCCTTGGACAGAACCAATGACGCCCAACGACCAAGCTGACCGGGCGACCGCCGATCAGCCTTCCATTCGATTCCCACCGGACCGGCCGCTCCGGTCCAGCGTCCAGTTTGGTTACCGGATCATCCTATCTTCATCCAGGGAAGGCCTTCGGTCGTCAAGAGTTGAACGTGCGTTTCCGAAAAGACCGAGCTGCGGTGGTAACGAAATACGCCGCCGCAGCCTGGATGTTCGAATTCCTCCGCATCATGGTCCGCAGTTCGCGACAGCGCAATGACGTCTGTTGAGGCGCATTCCAGACACCGGGGAGGCGATGACCTCTCGCGGCGCCATCGTATGAGTTGGTTGAGGGCTGAAGTTCGACGCGATACGTGCTCTGCCAGGTCCCGCCCAGAGATCTTGGCATCCTCGACGTCTTGCTCGTCGGGACCGTGCGTCTCAAGGTCCGCGAGCGCCCCGATGGCCTCCGATAGCGAAGGGATGTCCTCCATTGCGACGAGCCGGTTACAGTTGCCACACCAGCCCAGCCGAGCGCGGCAGCCGAGTTTCTCCTCGTTCTCAAGGACATAGAAGCGAAGGGTGACCGTACTCGCGCCTTGGATGGCCCCGCAACAGTCACAGCGATATTCGGTGCGATAACCCACTCAGATCCTCTTCCCCATAACTCCAAGTTCGACGCGGATTATCTCTTCCCGGACGGGTCGGCCGGATGCCAGTCAGGATACCGCCCCCGACCGCCAGGTCAACCCATCTCTTCGGCATTTGGGGGGTGGCTGGCGGACAGAGGGGGTGTCGATTAACCTAACCACCGGGATTCCGTTATTACACGAATCGCGGCATATCCAGGGCAGTCAGCCGCTCTATGGAGGAGGTCCCCATGCGTTGCCAGGCACCACGACCCGTGCGACCGCTGCTGGTTGCGGTCTTCGCGGCGGTCCTCACGCCGGCGGCCCCGGCGGCCGAAAAGGACGAGCACCCCTTCATCCTCTGGACCCGCGACGAGGCCGCGGCCACGCGACGCACGGTCGAGCGAGAGGATTGGGCCGAGCGGGCCTACGCGGCGGCGCAAGGGGAGCGGCACCGCGGCGATAGCCTCTTTGCGCTCTTCCGCTTTAGCGTCATGGGCGACCGCGAGGCCGGCGAGGCCGAGAAGAAGGTCCTACTCGACTCGACGCGCGGCAAGGCCAGCGGCAAGTACATCACGGCGCTCCGGTACGACTGCCTCTACCCGCTGCTCTCCGCGGGCGAGCGCCGACAGGTCGAGCGGTCGTTCCGCGAGTACGTCGAGATGGGCATGACCTCGATGAAGGACCGGCACTACAACCGCTTCAACTGGCTGCCCAACCTGGGCTACCCCTGGTACATCTCGGCCCACCTGATGGCCGCGTCGATGCGCGACCGGGAGCTGATGCGCGAGATCTTCGAGGGACCCAACGGGCTGAAGTGGTACCTGGACGAGTACCTGAGCGACTCGGGCTTCTACAACGAGGAGTTCGGCAAGATGTACAACACGCCCGACGGCATCCTGCTCTGGTGCCGGGCGTGCAAGCGGCTGGGGATGGACGAGATGGGCTTCGGCTACCGCGGGCGCCAGGGGGCCACGGTGCGGGGACATATCGAGAGCGTGCTCAGGATCGGGATGCCCCGGGTCGACCTGGGCACCTCGCGGCCGCATTACCCCAGGATGTCGATGGGCGACGCCAAGGGGGCCCGGGGCTTTCCGGCCTACGGCTTCCAGCACTACAACGTGGCCGGCTGGCTTACGCACCGCGAGGGGGGCCGCCCGTACGACCGGTGGAGCCTCGGCGAGTGGTGCTGGTTCGAGCTGGCCCACCAGGAGTGGCCCGACGCCGGCTTCGACTACTTCCTTGCGGCGCGCCGGGCACCGGACGAGGACCGCTACTACCCCTCGCTGCTGTTCGGGCTGGAGCCGATCGACCCGAAGAAGACGTCGCCCCCGTCGGCCCCCTCGGGTGTTTACCCCGGCCGGGGGATCGTCGTGCTCCGGGCCGAGGAAGGGCCGGAGTACTGGAAGTCGCCCGCCCCGGCCGTGGGCATGCGCCTGGCCACGCCCTACGCCCACCACGTGCAAGACTGCTTCTCGCTTACGGGCTTCTACGCCTTCAACCGGCCGATCTACGTCAACCGCAAGCACGCCTCGAACTACTCGGGCGTCGACCCGGGGTTCAGCAACTCGGCCCGGAGCCACTCGACGGTGATCGTCGACTTCGCCGAGCCGAAGACGATCGGCGAGGTGCCGGTGCGCCATCGCTTCGAGGGGCCGTTCAAGTACGTCGAGGCCACGGCCGAGGGCATCTACGACGGCGTGAAGCAGAGCCGGGCCCTGGTGCTCACGGACGATTACCTGTTCGACGCCTTCCGGCTCGAAAGCGACCGGCCGCGCCACTACCAGTGGCACCTGCACGCCGTGGGCCACGTCTTTCCCCAGAAGCCCGGGGGATGGACGGCGTCGCGCGACCTCGTCGGCTCGCAGTTCGACTGCGGCAACGAGCGCTCGCTCGCGACCGACAACGACTGGTCGGTCGAGATCGTGCAGAGCAGCGGCGGAGCCAACCGGCGGTTCAGCGGGCTCGGCGACCGCTGGTTCGAGCAGCGTATCGGCAGCCGGGTCACGATGCTCGCGGCGCCGCAGACCACGGCCTACCACGCCCGGGCGCCGGTCGTGTGGGAGTCGCCCGGCCAATGGCGCGGGCGCGACCGCTTCTGCCACGGCGAGGACGAGCCGGCCGCGGCGCTGGTCTCGGCGGTGCGGAAGTGCGGGAAGACGACGTTCATCGCGGTACACGAGCCCTTTCGGGACGAACTCCCCCAGCGGGCCCGGGCGGAGAAAGGCGGCAAGGCCACGCACCGCCGGATCTACGTCCACCGGATGCCCGGTCCCGACGACGACACTTTCTGCGTTAGCGTCAGTGTCTTGGACTATGACGCGGACGGGGACTCGGACCGGGTCTACGAAGACTACATCATGCGCCGCTACGGCGCAGACCCCAAGGAGCACGTAACGGTCGGGCGCGGCGGCGTGCAGTTCCGCTTCGGGGAGTTCGCGTTCATTCGTGAGACCACCACCAAGATCGACGCCTACGGCGAGCTGTCGGGCATCAAGACGTTCGAGCACGTCGACGGGCGTAAGCTGGTGCTCAACGGCAGGCCCACGCCGATGCGCCGCGTGGGCTCGAACCTGATCTGGGGCGAACTGGAGGATCCGCCGCCGCCGAAGGGCCCGGGACGGACAGCGATGGCGATTCCGCGCGCGACGACGGTCGCCGCGCGTTGGATACCGCAGTCGTCCCTGTGCCTGCCGACGGGCGGCTCCGCGAAGCGGGAGCTGCGGATACGGAACATCGACACACAGCCGGCCACCGGCGTGATCCGGCTGCAAAGCACCGGCGGCCTTCGCATCGAGCCGGCGAAGATCGGTCTGGCGAAGCTCGCGGCGGGTGGGGAGAAGGACTTTACCGTTTCCGTAGCCGGCTCGGCGCAAAGCCGAAACCGGCTAAGCGAACTCTACTTGTTTGGGGAAACGAAGGACCCGCTTTACGAGCGAGACGGCTTCACTTACGTCGATTCGGATGCCGAACCCGGTCTGATCGTCGGGCGAACGCCGCTTCGCGTGGCCCACGGCGTCTGCTCGAAGCGATCGCAACGGTGGCCCGCCGACTTCGCCGAGACGATCTACTCGCCGCGCTACGTCGCCAAGGTCTACTACATGGACATGGGCGCCGCCGCGCTCTTGCTCGACCCTGAGGGCTTTCGCCGCACCACGCTGGAGCACGACAGCTACCCGCAGCTCGTCAAGCACGGCACCGACGACCGCGGGCGTGAGGGGTGGCACGCCGACGACGTGCCCAATTTCCCCTACTTCATCACGGTGGTCGTGCCGGGCAGGGGGGACGAGCCGGCCCACCTGTACGAAGCGGGCGAGCACGCCCACGGGCGGACCTCGTCGGTCGAACACTGGTTCCACGAGGAGTGGATCGTGGTCCGCTACCGCCGCGCCGAGCCCGGCGAGCGGATCGCCTTCGACTGGCTGCCGCAGGGCCGCTGGGGGATGGACGAGACGATTTTCGGGCGCGACCCGGCGTTGGCTGAAGAGAAGATGCCCGGTAAGCTGTTGGTGGCCGCGCCGGACGGGAAGCTGCACGACGCGGGCCGGCCCGACGACTGGCCCCGCCGCGCCGACCTGCCCCGGGAAGTCGAGGAAATCGCCGCCGTCTTCCTTCGGCCGCACGGCTACGAGTACGGCTCGGCGATGCTCTACCCAAGGGGGGCCAAACGCGAGGGCAGCTACGTCACGCAGCCGGGCGAGCTGCCCATGGGGTTCACGTTCTGTACCGAGGAGGAGTTTTCCGGGCTGGTCGAGAAATGGCGCAACAACCCGCCGCCAAGCGAGGCCAGCGAGGAAGAGCGGCGCATCTACGGCGCGGCGTTTATGCCGCACTCGGAAGAGCCTACGGGATTCTAGCGACCTTTGGAGTGCGGCGATTCATCGCCGCTTTCTCCGGCCCGACAAAGTCAGAACGCCGGGATGCCCCGAATCGTGAAGGCGTAGCCACCGGAAACACAGAAAGCGGCGATGAATCGCCGCACTCCAAAACCCGGCCGTCCCCTTGGAGACAAGCATCATGCGATTCATGGGTTTTTGTCCGCGTACGATCGCGTACGCCACGTGCCTGCTGCTCTTGGCCGCGGGGAAGTCGACGGCCGCCGCGCCCGCGCCGCTCGACCTGCCGCCGGGCGTCGACGAGATCGTCTTCGCCGTGCGCCAGCCGGGCAAGGACGGACACTGGTACGCCAACTTCGGCTACTGGTCGTTCAACCCCCAGGGCAAGCTCTATGGCGACGGCGGGCGCCTCTGCCGCTTGAACCTCCGCACGGGCGAGCCGGCCGTGCTGGTGGACGATCCCCGCGGCGGAGTGCGCGACCCGAGGGTCCATTACGACGGGCGCAAGGTCCTCTTCTCCTACCGGCGCGACGGCGGCGAGCACTACCACCTCTACGAGATAAACACCGACGACACCGGGCTTAAGCAGCTTACCGACGGGCCGTTCGACGACTTCGAGCCGGCCTACCTGCCCGACGGCGACCTGGTCTTCTGCTCGAGCCGCTGCCGGCGCTGGGTCCCCTGCTGGTCGACCCAGGTGGCGATCCTCTACCGCTGCCGGGCCGACGGGTCGGAGATCCGCCCGCTGTCGAGCAACATCGAGCAGGAGAACACCCCGGCCGTGCTCCCCGACGGGCGATTGCTCTACACCCGCTGGGAATACGTCGACCGCAGCCAGGTCGATTACCACCACCTGTGGACGATCAACCCGGACGGCACCGGGCAGATGATCTACTACGGCAACCAGAACCGGGGCACCGTGATGATCGACGCGGTGCCGGTGCCGGACACGGGCACGGTGGTCTGCTCGTTCTCGCCGGGCCACGGGCGGCGCGAGCACGCCGGGGCGATCACCCTGGTCGATCCCAAGGCCGGGCCGGATCAACAGGGCAAAGCCCGGCGCATCACCAAGGAGGCCGACTACCACGACCCCTTCCCCCTTTCGCAAGACCTCTTCGTCGTGGCCCGCGGGCCGAGCATCCTGCTGCTCGGCCGCAAAGGGGAAGAGCGCACGGTCTACACGCTCCCCGAGGCGGACATCCGCGCCGGGCTGGAGGTACACGAGCCGCGTCCGATCGTCGCCCGGCGGCGCGAGCCACTGATCCCCGCCCGGGTCGAAGCGGCCGAGCCGACCGGGCGCCTGGTCCTGGCCGACGTACACTACGGGCGGAACATGCCGGGCGTTAAGCGCGGCGAGGTGAAGAAGCTCCTGGTGCTCGAGTCGCTGCCCGAGCCGGTCAACTTCAACATGCCGGGCCACCCGGTGTTCGAGGTCTCCTGGATGGAGCCGGTGAGCCTCGGCGGCACGTTCGCCCTGGCCCGAGTGCTGGGCACGGTGCCGGTCGAGCCGGACGGGTCGGCCAACTTCGAGGTGCCGGCGCTGCGGTCGCTCTTCTTCGTGGCCCTGGACGAAAACGACCTGGCCGTCAAGAGGATGCAGAGCTTCGTCACGGTGCAGCCGGGCGAGACCACGAGCTGCGCCGGCTGCCACGAGCCGCGCACGGCCACGCCGCCGCCGGCCGGCGCCCTGGCCGCGCTCGAGCGCCCGCCGAGCCGCATCGAGCCGTTCGACCCGGCCATCCCCGACGTGCTCGACTTCCCGCGCGACGTGCAGCCGATCCTGGACCGGCACTGCGTCGAGTGCCACAACCCGGATAAGCGCGAGGGGCGCGTCGATCTCTGCGGCGACCGCACGCCGCTCTACTCGCGGAGCTACTGGACGATCGTCCGGCGCCGCCTGGTGGTCGACGGGCGGAACCTGGCCGGCAACCGGGCGCCGCGGACCATCGGCGCCTCGGCCAGCCGGCTGATGGACTACCTAGCGCCTATCCGAAAAGGGGTCAGACCCCTTGAATCGAGGGGGTCTGACCCCTTTTCGTCAGTTAAATCACACTATGACGTGAAGCTCACGCCCCGGGAACGCATGACCGTGATCCTCTGGATCGAGACCGGGGCGGTCTACGCGGGGACCTACGCCGCGTATCACAGCGGGGCAGCCCCCGCCAATTTGCCCAAGGCCGAAATGGAGCGGCGCTGCGGCACCTGCCACGCCGGCCCGCCGGCCAAGGCCGCCTGGGAGGGCTACGACGCGAGGTTCTGGACGAAGAAAGGCCCGCGCCTCGACTTAGGCGAGGCCGGCCCGGCCACGTCGCTCTGCAACCTGACCCGGCCCGAGAAGTCACTGTTGCTCACGGCTCCGCTTTCGCGCGCCGCGGGCGGGCTAGGTATCTGCCGGCCCAAAGACGCCACGAAGCCGGCCACGTCCCCGTTTCGCGACACCGCCGACCCGCTCTACGCCAAGCTGCTCTCGGCCATTCGCGATGCCCAGGCCAAGCTGGACAAGATCACCCGTTTCGACATGCCCGACTTCTGCCCCAACGAGCACTACGTGCGCGAGCTGAAGCGATTCGGCGTTCTGCCCCCCAACGTCGAGCCCGGCCAGCCCGTCGATCCCTACGCCGCCGACCAAGCCTACTGGCGCCTGTTCTGGCACCGGCCGGGGGAGCGGTGAGTTGCCACTGTTTCAACAGTAATGATCTCGCAATTATGAAGGGTGGGGTACGCGCAATGAAGCTAAGTAAGTCTTTGGCAGCGATTGTGCTCATTTGTGTCGGCGCTGGCGTAGCGCTGTTCATGTGGAGTCGCCGGACGCAGGAACACTGCGAGTGGAAGATCCTCAGGGGGCTTTGTGACATCCGCGTGGGAGTGCAAGGCCGTCGGGAAGCGCTTGGTTTTTCGGGAAAATGGCTACCGCTGGCAGCGGCGCGGGAAGGAGACTCGGACAGTTGGCGTTACGCGATTCTGTGGTGTATCGAGCACGTTCCCGAAGGGTTCTCTGAGAAGAGATGGAGGGAAAGCGAGTATGCGGAGTGCCCCCATCCCACGTACTGCTTCACGAACCACAAAAACAGAGCTGGAGACTATACGACGAACTGTCTCGCGGTCGTCGGCAACGGTACGCTCGCGGAATCCGATTCTCGGGTTTTCGAAAAGGACGCCATACTCGTCCTCGCCGTGGGCGATACGGAGATTGGCTGGGGAGAGCCGGGCGATTTGCAGGTCGATGAGCAAGGCAACCTGATCTCCAGGTGGCCTGGGCCGATCTACGGCAGAATCGGCGTGGTTTTCGGGGACGGGGGAGTGTGGTTGCTGGACGCGAGCGTACCGCTAGACAAGCTTGCGCTGTTTTTTACTGTCGACAGCGCAAGAGCGCACGACGCAGACGAGGTTCTTGGACCGTACAAGGTTTACGGCGAACCCTTCGGCGAGGATTAAAGGTGGTAGGGTGAGAATACTCCTACCGGGATTCCGGGGGGATTCCTTGGACACAATACCAATTATGGTTGTCTAGGCACTTTGCGGCATTCAGGCGTGCTGGCGTCGTACCGAGTTTCCAACAGAGTGTAATGTGTACCGGTCGCGCGGTCAGCCGTCGGTTTCGCGGGAGTCAAGATTGTCGTCGCGCAGCTCGGGTAGATACTCACGAATGCGAAAGCGTTCGACAATCCAAAGCTTGCCGGAGATCCTCTCCCGATCCAGGGCTGCAATCAGGACCCGTACGGCGGCGTAAAGGTCAGCGGGCGTTGGGCGACGAGGAAGACGAATCACCGCGATTCCCGGGAAATCGCTCGGGGGGAAGACGAGTGGATTCGAGAAGTCGAGATCGAGGGTAACCAAGCACCGGCCTTCTGCCCGGCAGGCGTCAATCACCTGCGGGTCGGGCGCGCTGGCCAACCCTTGGCCTGCCACGGTGGCCACGTCGTGTCCCGCTTCTGCGAACAGCTCGCGGCCCCGCTCGCCGAGGTTCTCATCCAGTTTCACCCGCAACGGCCGGCCCTCCGACTTCTACGAACCGTTCGCGGGACATCTCCGCGCCGTAGGCAATGCACGCGTAGACGTCGGCTTCCTCGAGCCCCGGGTAGTTCTCCAGGATCTCGGCGATCGACGTGCCGCTGGCCAGGAAGTCGAGGATCAGCGAGACCCAAATGCGGTGGCCGCGGATGCACGGCTTCCCGAAGCAGACGTTCGGGTCGACCGAGATCCGCCGCAGCAACTCGTCGCGTTCCATGTTCATTTCCCGGCGTGCGATATGGTGAACACTGGTAGGTTGCCCTTCCTCCGGCATTATACCACATCCGACCCGCCGACAAAGCGGGGCGTGCCCGCTACTTGGCTGCAAGACACCGCACGCTGCCGTCCGTAGCGCTCATATACAACCGCCCCCCCGCGGCGATCAGGCCGTCGAAGACGGGGAGGGTTTTGAGTGGGTGCTCGGCGAGCTTCTCGCCGTCGGCGGCCTTGACGGCCCACAGCTTGGCGCCCAGCCGGCCGTCGAACGAGGCGTAGGGGTCCTTCTCGGGCATCACGTCGGGCGGGCCGGCCAGGAAAAGCTTCTCTCCGGCAAGGACCATGCCGTAGGCCCGGACCGGCACCTGCTTCGACCACTTCGGCGGCGCGGCCCGCGAGAAGCCGGGGCCCTTCTCCCGGTTGATCGAGCCGGGGGCCAGCACCGGCTCGTTGTCGTTTGCGTCGGCGAACAGCTCGTAGCCCTCGCCGGGCGTGAACGTGGGGGTCAGCCGGGCACGGCGCCGGAACACGTGCAGCCCGTAGGTGGTCGACTCGTCGAACACCAGGATCTGCCCGGCCTTGGGGGCGTCGTTGGCGAAGTAGAACCCGGGCCAGCGGTCGCTGTAGGTCCAGTAGGTGCGATCGTGCCACACGTCCTCGAGCAGCCCGCCCGTGGCCATCAGGTGCCGGCCCGTCTTCCGGTCGCCCAGCGTCGAGGCCCGCGGCGTGTCCACCTGCTTCAGATCCTTGTCGAACGTCATCTGGAACAGGTAGACATACTTGCCCTCGGCGTCGGTCACCAGGACGTCGCCCCGGATGCCGTCCATGTCGAAGGGGCGCCCGACCTCCTTGTTGACGTCGGGCCAGGGGCCCTCGACGCGCGTCTGGCAGCGCAGCTCGCCGGTTTCCGCGTTGAGCCCATAGAGGTAAACGCCCCCGTCGAGAAAGCTGGAGTATCCGGCGCAAACGTAAGCCACGCCGTCGAGCACGAGCACGCTGCCGGCGACGGGCCAGGGCGACTCGAGCCGGTCGAACGCCACGATGCGGCGCTCCTCCGGCGCAGCGCGGAACCGCCACGCCAGCTCGCCGTCGCCCGCCCGCAGGCAGTAGACCCAACCGTCGCGGCAGCCGAACAGGACCAGGCCGCTGTGTACCGTGGGCGGCGAATCGACGCGCCCGCCGGCCGTGTAGGTCCAGAGCATGCGGCCGGTGCCCGTGTCCAGGGCGTGAATGGTCTGGGCGTCGATCTGGGAAACCAGCAGCGTCCCTTCAGCGACGACCGGCTGGCTCAGGCGCCCGCCCAGCTCGGCTTGCCACCGTTGTTCCAGCTCGGTGGAAACGGGGGTGTTCGCGCAGCCGCTTCGCGCCGGGTCGTGGCGGAAGGTCGGCCACTGGTAGCTCGGGGCTGACTGCTCGCGTGGCTTGCCAAAGGCCGGGCCGCGCTCGAGGCGAGCCGCCGCGTCAGTCGGCGCCGCCCCCTCGCCCGCCGTCCCGTCGCCGGCCGCAGCCAGGGCCAGAAAGCCGTTTAAGCGCACGCCCGGGTAGCAGAAGCAGTGGTGCGACGGGATGTAGAGCAGCCCGCCCGCGGGCATGAACCCGTAGTGGCACATCGCCCGGATCCAATCGTTGCGCATGTGCTCCTCACCCCTAAGGTCGAAGAACTCGACGCCTCGCTTGGTCAGCATCAGGTAGCGGTCGGTGGCCTTGCTGCGGTAGCAGCGCACGTGGTGCTGCGGGCTGAAGAGCTTGGCGACCTCGATCGTTCGCCGGACCTCGCCGGTTCGGGGATCGTACCCGTCGCGCTTCACGGCGGTGCGCTCGCGGCTGTGCATTCCCGGGGTGTCTCCACCCCAGACGAGCCCGTCGGCCACGAACAGGTCGGGCGGATGGGTGACGCCCGGACCGGAGACCTTGGGGCCGGTCCAGAGGCGCTCGCCCTTCTCGGCGTCGAAGGCGGCCAGCCCGTCGCCGGCGGTGAACAGGACCACGTCGTCGTGCATCACCAGGGTGCCGACCGCGTGGCGCGAGCCGCCGCCCCGGCGGCAGGGGGCGGTCCAGCGGGGCTTGCCCGTCTTCAGGTCGAGGCAGACCAGCTCGTCCTCGCTGTGGAAGCAGACGCGCCCGCCCAGAGCGGCCAGCGTGAGCACGCCGACCGGCTGCGGGTCGCGGCGCCAAAGCTCGCGTCCCGACTCGGCGTCGACCGCCACGACCGCGGCGTCGCCCGGCGGGCCGATGCTGTACTCATGCGGGTTGAGGCGCCGGCGCGGTTTCTGGCCGGGCCCGGGCGGCTTGGCCACGCTGAGCTGCTCGCGAACGCACAACAGCAGCACGCCCCGGTCGAGCACGATCTCATCGGTGCCCGTGCTGCCCTCGATCGTGCGGATCGTCTCGCCCGTGGCCGCGTCGATCACCGTGACCGGGGCCTTGTACCCCAGCGTGACGTAGACCCGACGGCCGTCGGTCACCACGCGGCGGTTGAGCGTCAAGGGCGCGCTCCACATGCCCACCGTGTTCCATTCCCGGTAGCCCCAGTTGGGCACGGGCCGCTTCCAGAGCAGCACGCCGCTGGCGGCGTCCCGCGCCTTCAGCGCCCAGCGCTCGGGGAAGCGGTATTCGGGCGCGTCGGGCAGGCCCACGATCCCCTCGTCGTGGAGGTAGAACAGGCGCCCGCCGGCCGTCACCAGGGCGTTCACGCTTGGGTTGTACTCGTGGCTCCGCCCCCAGACCGGCGGGGCGATCCAGCGCAGGCGCCGCGGCGGGCCGACCTGCTCGTCGGCGGCCACCGCGTTGCCCGAGGCGTCGTGCAGGTAATGGGTCCATTGGTCGACGTCGTCGGGCCAGGGCTTGACGGTCTTCGTCCAACCGTCGCCCTCTTTCCCGTAAGCCACGCCGCCGGGGGCCAGCACGCGCATGATCTCGTCGGTTGACACACCGCCCGGCTCGGCGGCCACCACGAGCCGGACCAGGTTCTCGGCGTACGGCAGCCGGTCCCCCGCGAGCCGGTCGATCGAGACCTTGCCGTAAAGCCCCCGGGAGCGAACGTTGGCTCGGGCGGCCTCGACGTTGGCCGGATCGGCGTCGAGCCCGTGTACGACGAAGCCGTCGCCGGCGCCCAGGGCCGCGGTCAGCTTGCCGTCCGCGCAGCCGAGGTGCACCACGAGCCCGCCGCGCGCCCCGGTGGCGTCGAGGATTTGCCTTGCTTCGTCGTCGGGCGCGGCAAGGGCCGGCCCCGGTTGACCCGGGCCCACCCCCCAGGCCGCCAGCAGGGCTGCGAGAGCGAGCACAACCACGGCACGCGGCGATTCTCTTCCGGTCATCGTGAGTCCTCCGTTTCCAAGGTGAAGCGGTCACCAAGCCCGACGGGGCTCCGAGGTTGGAGTACAGGCTTCAGCCTGACTTCCGGCGTCGGAAGGGGACAGTCCCATTTTCGCTGCGCGAAAATCGGGACAGTCCCCCCGCCCCCCAGTCCCCACGCCCCGACAGCCTAAAGGCTGTACTCCAACGGGCGGGACGCCTCCGGCCAGTCTAGCAGACCGTCCCCGGCGGGTTCAACCCTCGCGGGACGGCGACGCTTGCATCTCGCCCGTCCCCCTGGCAGAATGGCGCTCGACCCGCCCGTGCGGGCGGAGCGGTTCGAACGGTTTCGGTTTTCGATATCGCAGGAGGACGATCATGTCCAAGACAGAAAAATCGGCGAAGGCGGTCGGGCAGTCGCGGCGGAGTTTCCTGAAGACCTCGGCACTGGCCACGGGCGCGGCCCTGGCGAGCGGGCCGTACGTCGTCAGCGCCGCGCCGGAAACGAAGCAGACGTTCAAGGCCGTGCTGATCGGCTGCGGCGGACGCGGCAACGGGGCGGCCAAGGACCACCTCGAAGCGGTCAAATACCTCAACGAGAAGCTCGGCTGGCAGCTTACGGTCGAGTTCGTGGGCATGGCCGACTGGTTCGAGGGCCGGGCCAAGGGGGCGGGCAAGCGGTACAACGTGCCCGAGGACAAGTGCGTCTGGGGACCCGACAACTACAAGAAGGTCCTCGAGCTGAACCCCGACATCGTCTTGATGGCTCAGGCCCCGGTCTTCCGGCCGCTGCACTTCGAGACGGTCATCAAGGCCGGCAAGCACGTGTTCATGGAGAAGCCCTCGGCCGTGGATCCGCCCGGCGTGCGGCGGATCATCGCGGCCGGCGAGGAGGCGAAGAAGAAGGGCCTCTGCGTGGTGGCCGGCACCCAGCGGCGCCACTCGAAGGGCTACGTCGACGGGGCCCGGCAGATCGAAGGCGGCCAGCGGGGCAAGGTCGTGGCAGGACGCGTGGCCTGGAACATGGGCCGCATCTTCACCAACGACCCGGTCAACCCCACCTCGCCCGACCAGTTGATTAGCCCCTGGCAGATCTGGGTCGAGATGTCGGGCGACCACATCTGCGAGCAGCACGTCCACAACCTCGACATCGCCAACTGGTACGTAGGCACCCACCCGGAGAGCGCCGGCGGGTTCGGCTTCCGCGCCCGGCGCATCGCCGGCAACATGTACGACTTCTTCAGCGTCGACTTGGAGTACCCCGGCGGCGTGTATGTCCACAGCATGTGCCGCCAGGTCTCCGGCTGCTGGAACTGGGTGGGCGAGCAGTTCACCCACGACGACCCCAAGCCCGAGGAGGAGCAGACTGAGGTGCCCGACCCCTACGAAGAGCCCGGCTACCACAACAACGCCTACGTGGCCGAGCACGCCCACCTGCTCTACGGCATCGTCAAGGGCACGGGCATCAACGAGGCCCAGAACGTGGCCTGGGCCACCGGCGCGGCGATCATCGGACGCGAAGCCGCCTACACCGGCCAGCGCATCTCCTGGAAGGAGATGTTCGACGACCCGAACGGCAAGTTCTACAACCTCCAGCTCAAGCCCACGGCCGAGGACTTCGAGACCGACAACGTCGTGATGCTCAAGGACGGGGACATCCGCATCCCGGGGGCGTGAGCTGATCGTGTCCCAGGGGATGATGGAGGACGCGCGAGCAAGACGAAGCGGCCGGGCACCGCAGCCCGGCCGCTTCCGTCACCGGAGTTGCGTTGTCCGGGGAGCTATGCGCCCTTGCCTCGGTCTGCTACAATGTATGGAGAGTTACTTTCCGCGCGCTTTCGGCGGACGTTGCCATGGCAGCCACCCTTGTGCTCGAGGAACAAGTCGAGATCCCGCTGGGCCTCACCTCGCTCTCGGAGTTTCGCCTCTGGGCCGCGTCGGAGGTGTTTCCGGAGCAGGGACGGATTGACTACCTTCAAGGCAGGATCGACGTGAACATGTCGCCCGAAGACCTCCACACGCACGGGAAGCTCAAGAGCGAAGTCGCCCGAGTGCTCGCCGAGCGGGTCAAGCGAGACGACCTCGGCGAGCTGTACATCGATCGCGGCAGGGTCTCTTGCCCGGGAGCCGACGTCTCGACCGAGCCGGACCTGGTGTTCGTTTCGAACGAGGCGATCGACACCGGCCGCGTCCGCTTGGTGCCCAAGGCCGGCGCCGGGGCCGACCGGTACATCGAGCTCGAAGGCCCGCCCGACCTGCTCGTCGAGGTCGTCAGCGACGGCTCGGTCCTGAAGGACACCGAACGCCTGCCGGCGGCGTATTTCCAGGCGGGCGTATCGGAGTTCTGGCTGCTGGACGCGCGGGGTGAGGAGCTCGTTTTCATTATCCACCGGCGCGGCGAGTCGCATTATGAGCCGGTGGAAGTCGACGCGGACGGGTTTCAGCATTCGCCCGTGCTGAGCCGCCGATACCGCCTCCGCCGCAGCCGCAACGCCCGCGGGCGCGTGGTGTATGACCTGGATGAAAGATAGCGGGACAAGCCGATACCCATGCCGACCATCCTGAGAATCGGACCGTATCGCTTTCTCTTCTACGCATCGGACGGCGATGAGCCCGCCCACGTTCACGTCCGGCGCGACGACTGCATGGCGAAGTTCTGGATCCGTTCGGTTCGCCTTGCGGTGAACATCGGGTTTCCTGCGAAGGAGTTGCGTGCCATCCAGAAGATGGTAGAGGAGAATCAAGCAGAAATCGAAGGGAGCTGGAATGAATTCTTTGACCGTCGTTGAACGCGAAGCCGCCGCCTCGGAAGTCAGCGTGACCGAGGATGAGCTGATCGTTTCCCTGGTGGACGGGAGACGAATCAGCGTCCCGCTCGCCTGGTACCCCCGCCTCCTTCACGGAACGATGGAAGAGAGGAACGAGTACGAATTGATGGGACGCGGCACGGGAATCCATTGGCCGAAGCTCGACGAAGACCTGTCCGTCTCGGGCCTGCTCAAGGGAAACCCCTCGTTCGAGTCCGAGAAGTCTCTGCAACGCTGGTTGGACCAGCGCGCGGGCCGACCACACGAGTGAACAAATGAACGTCACCGACTTGCCACATTTCGAGCGATTCCGCCACGACGACAGTGTGAAGGTTCTGCGCCATAAGGACCGGCGCTTCGACTTGTGGCAACTCCGAAACAACGGCAAGTTTGACCGGTATCAAAACGGCCAGTCTTGGGATGTGTTCGGCACTGCTCGCCACATCATCAGTTTCATTGGTGAACGGAGCAGATACGCTAGATTCGTCGGTGTTTGGAAGATCACTTCTAAACAGAAGAAGAAGCCTAAGGGTTATCGTTATCGCACGAAGGAGCTGCCTGGCTTCGAAGACCTGGAGGGTCGCTTGATTGTCCACTGGGGTGAGGGAGCCAGATCCTGGGCGCAATGGCTTCACCGTCAGGGCGACAAGGAGATCGCGGAACTTCTCCCGCTCGACTACGTGATGGAGTTTCCAGGATACTACAGCTTCGCGTTGTCGTATGACGAGCTGGCGAAGATCATCAAGCATCCGGATTCCAACCGAGAGTGGCAGAGAATGCTGTCTTCGGTAAGCGGCGTGTACGTTGTGCTGGATCAATTGTCAGGCAAGCAGTACATCGGCAGTGCCTATGGCGCCGGGGGGATCTGGGCGAGGTGGAAGAAGTACGTGAAGTCGCCGTCTGGCGGAAACGCGCTTCTGAAGGAATTGCTGGCAAAGAGACCAACGAGGTACAAGCATTTCCAGTTTTCACTCCTGCGCGCTCTTGAACCCAGTGCCACGAAGGATGACGTGATCAAGGACGAAGTTCTTATGAAGCGCAAGCTTGGAAGCAGAGCCTTTGGATTGAACAGCAATTAGCGTAACGAGTGGCTGAACGGGAGTGAGCTTGCCCACCAACAAGGCCACTGAAGCTACGCGGCGTATCATCCGCGACACGAAGAAGATGCGTCCTCGTCGTTGGAATCGACGCCCGGCAGGGCTTCTTCCCGCTTCCGTGCGAATACGCGCCCGCCCCAAGGAAACGCATGATCCGGCTCAGGCGGATGACTGGCGACGACGTGGCGCTGGGGATGCGGCTTAAGGACCGGGCCGGGTGGAACCAGACCGAGGACGATTGGCGGCGGTTTCTCGGGCTCGAGCCGGAGGGGTGCTTCGTGGCCGAGCTGGACGGGCGCCCGGTGGGGACCACCACCGCCTGCCTGTTCGACGACGTGGGCTGGATCGCGATGGTGCTGGTGGACGAGCCGGCCCGGCACCAGGGGATCGGCACGCGCCTGGTCCGCCACGGGCTGGAGTACCTCGACTGCCGCGGCGCGCGCACGGTGCGGCTCGACGCCACGGCGCTGGGGCGCCCGGTCTACGAGCGGCTCGGCTTCGTGGCCGAGTATGAGCTGGCGCGGTGGGAGGGGACGGCAGGCAGCGCGGAGGGCGACGGGGTCGACGAGCCGGCGGTCGGCGAGGCGCTGGCGGATGCGTCGGCGGATCGGCTCGAGGCGCTGGCGGAGCTGGACCGGCGCGTAACCGCGACCAACCGGCGTCGGCTGCTCGAGCGACTGCTGGACGAACGCCCGGACGACGCGAAGCTCGTCATGGCCGGCGAGACGCCCGTGGGCTACCTGATGTTCCGCGGCGGCTCCCGGGCTACGCAGATCGGACCGGCCGTAGCGGTGCAACCCGAGGCCGGGCGCTGGCTGGCCGACTGGGCGCTGGGGCGTTGCGCCGGTGGGCCCGTGTTTGTGGACGTGCCGTGCGACAACGCGGAGGCGACCCGCTGGGCCGCTTCGCAAGGGCTCAGCGTGCAGCGCCGCTTCACGCGCATGGGCCGGGGGCGCCCGATTGCCGACCGTCCGGCTGAGATTTGGGCCAGCTCCGGGCCGGAAAAGGGATGAGCCGCCCCGCCGCCGCGCTCTGGCGCGAAGCCTTGACTCTGCCCGTGCGGCAGAATAGTGTGGTGTCGTGCTTGGAAAGAGATCCCTGTTCCGTAACGCTTTGGCCAAATGGGCAAACACCTTGTACGACGGCCTTCCAAGGCCGTCGAGGGCTTCGACGTCACGGCGACGGCCTTGGAAGGCCGTCGTACTTCAGATGGCTGAAGTGTTGCCCTATTTCTTCTTCTTGTTCAAGACGGGAGGCGAAGACATGTCCAAGAACTTCCGAAGCTGTGTGTTGTCAATACTCTTGGTTGCGGTCGCGATTGCCGTGGCCGCGGCGTGGAGCCGGTCGATCGCCGCCGCCGAGCCGGGCCCCGGCGAGCTGAAGTCGGGAATCATCCGCTTCGAGGAGGCGAAGTCCAACACCGCCGATTGGGGCACGATGTACCGTTACTTCACCGGCAAGACCTTCGCCACCAAGGACGTGCTGGTGGCCGTGGCCGTGATCGAGCCGGGCAAGGCCGTCCACAAGGCGCACCGCCATGCCGAGGAAGAGTACCTGGCCGTGGTCGAGGGGACCGGCACCTGGTCGCTCGACGGCAAGGAGATCCCGGCCCGGCGCGGCGATATCCTCTACGTCGAGCCCTGGGTCTACCACGGGCTGACGAACACCGGCGAGAGGCCGCTGATCTTCCTGGTAGTCAGGTACAACGGCAAGGGCACGCCGCCGCCCCCGCAGCCCGACAACCGGCCCAACGAGCGCGAGTAAGCGGGACCCACCGGGTAGGGTGGCTGCCTGCAGCCACGCGCATCCCGCGGGAAAGGCTTGCGTGGTTGCAAGCAACCACCCTACTTGTCTACCGCGGGCGCCGCCGACGGATCCAAAACGCCATGCCCGCCGCCGCGATCAGCGTCATCACCACGGTGGAGGGCTCGGGCGTGCTGGTGAGCACCTCGATGCCGCTCATCTGCGTGTTCATAATGTAGGCGTACGTGCCCGACTCGCTCTGGGCCGACAGCACGTTGTCCACGCTGAAGTAGAGCTTGGTGACGCTGCCGCTTAGGCCCTCGCCGGCCAAGAGCGCGCCCAGGTCCACGTCGAGATCACCCCGAAAGACCTCTCCGGCCAGCGGGCCGTCGTCGGCCAGGTTCCACTGGCCGCCGGGGTTGCTGCCGTCGAGGTTCGAGAAGGCCACGTTGGCGGTGAAGCTCAGGCCGGAGACCGGTGACCCGTTGATCTCGTCGATGCGCAGGAACACGGGGGCGTTGATCGTCACGCTGGTATCGGCCGTGCCCAGGCCGCCCAGAGCCACGTCGCCGAATTGGCTCCAGCGGATCCCCAGCAGGTGCGTTCCGGGCAGGGCCTCGATCGTGGTGCTCAGCTTGGCGATCGTCGGATCGACTCCGCCGGCCGAGGCGAACGAGCCGAAGTCCCGCGGAGCGGGCAGAAGGGTGTCGCCGGATATCGTCGGCGTGCCGTACAGGGGCACCGGATCGGTCAACGAGGACTCGATCACGTCGACGAACTGCACGTGGTCCCCGGCGAGCGTGATCGGTGGGGTGTATTCCGCCCAAGCAAGCGATGCCATCCACAACCCGCCCAATAGGACCGCCGCCAGCGCCAGCCCCGTTCGGCCCGTCAACCTAGTCGTCCGGCTTCTCATCGTGGTGTCTCCTCAAGCAGAGTCTGTGTTTTCACAAGAGTCACTGCGGCAGTAATCAGCTCCGTCCGTCTTTCGTCGTTCCTTCTCGTTCCTGCACGCCCCGAGGGGCAAACGCCCTCCGGCGGCGATCCGTGCGCGCATGACCGGATTCCATTATGTTTGCGGGTCTTGCGGATTCAAGCTTTCGCTCGAGAAATTCCAGGCCGAGACTCCGGTATCGCGCAACCTCTTTGCCCACAACCATTTAGAGCGTCCGGCCAGCAACGGACATGCCCCTCACAATGGTGGTTGTGCCGCCTTTTGCTCGGCGCCGCGGAAGAGCCACACCGGGCGCCGTCCCAAGGACAACAGGGCGAATCAGCCTGACGACAAGCGGCCCCATGCCCCAATTCGTCCAACCCAAAGCGCCGGCCGCAACCCCCTAGGGCGAACGCTGTTGCGTCGTTTTACCCCAAGAGCACCCCGTTTGGCACGAGCCGTGCGTCTCTTGATCGGTATAGTGGCGCAGCCTTGGCTCACCCCGGCCGCAAGAGGAGGAGAACCGATGAGAATCTTGTATCACATCGTCGTGCTCGGATCGGTAATGCTCAGCGTGGGGTACACGCTGTTGCAGTGCTTCCAGTAGCGGCCCGGACCTACGCGCCTCCTACTGCGGCATCTCGACGCCCTCAACGCGGTATCCCAGCGGCCCCAGCACCGAGCCGTCGGCCAACGTGTGCGGCCTCTCGCCGAAGTTCACGGTCACCGTCACGCCGTTGGCGAAACGCGTCTCCTGCACCGCGTGATCCTCGGTAAGCCAACGGTGCGAGAGCATCTCGTGGTAGCCGGTCGCCCGGGCCACGGGCGTGGCGGTCTGGTAGCTGCGCACGAACCGCTCGCGACTCTCCTGCCAGAGCTTGCGGTTGAACATGAACATCGGGGGCGTGCCGTAGAGCAGGTTCCACAGGTCGCGCCGGTCCCAGAGCTTCGGCAGCTTGTTGCTGTAATCACCCCAGTACCACTGGGCCACCACGCAGTCGTGGTAGACGAGCTCCCAGAGCGGCAGGCGGTAGCGGTGGCCCGTCTGGAACTTGGCCACGCGCTCGGGCACCTCGTCCCAGAGTTCGGCCATGCGCCGGCCCGCGTCGGGAATCCGGTAGGGCCCCAGGCTCATCATCCCCTCGAAGTAGTGTACGCAGGGTACCGCCGCCTCGTGGCCCGTCTCGCTGCCGGTCACCAGCCCACACTTCTCGCTCATGTACCGCAGCAGCTCCATCTTCCAGTGGCGGCTTTCCGAGCGCGTCATGGGGTGATCCGGGTGGTAACACTCTCGCCAGGGCGAGGCCGTGGTGGTGTCGATGAACCGGCAGCGGAACGGGTGGGTCTTTAGCTCGGCCGGCACGCGGCGCTTCGCGTACTCGACCGCGCGCCGGTCGCAGAGCACGCCACAGGGGTACCACTCGCCGTCCACGCCCATCACGCGCCACCCGCGGCGCCAGTCGCCGCGCTCGTCGAGCATCAGGTCCTCTGGCCAGGCGTCGCTGGTCCAGTCGGGGTGAACGCCGCGGAGCTTGGGGAAGTTGGCCGGGTTCATCGCGTCCTGGTAGATGTCGTAGCGGCTGGTCAGCACGTTCATGGCATTGAGCTTTTCGATCACGTCGGGCGGATTGCGGTGGCTCCAGAGGATCCGCTCGATGCCGGCCTCTTGCATCTCGCGGCAGATGCCCACCGCGTCGCGGTCCCAGCACCAGACGTTCACGGCCCCGATGAGCAGGTCGACGTTGGAGTTCTCCCGGCGTTTCTCGGTGAAGTCCTTGAAAAGCCCGGTCTGCTTGGCGTGCTCGCGGTACCGTTTGCACATCGCCACGTAGCCGCCGCGGTCGAAGAGCACCCAGCGAAGCCGGCGCGGGGGGCCGAACTCGCCGCGTTGGGGGAGCCACTCGGGGGCGAGGCACAATCGGCCGTCGATACGCGGCACGCGCACGGCCGCGTCGTCGGGCGTTTCGACCAGAGTCATCAGCCCCCGCTCGCCGTCGATCACGCCGTAGAGCCCCATGCACAGCCCGTGCCCGCCGAAGAGGTGATACCACATCTCGGGCAGGCTCTCGTCGTCGACCGGGTAGCTGATGCCCTCGTTCACCGGCATGATGAGCGTCGTGCCCGCGTCCGTCACAAACGGGGCGGGATACGCCAGCCGGCCCGGCATCGTCCCCTCGCCCGACAGCTCGAGGGCAAGCTCGGGCCTGTCGCCGTCGAGGCGGAACCGGGCGGCGATCTCTTTCATGCGGGCCGGCTCGAGCAGCTTCACGTCGAAGCCGCCGTCGATCGGCTTGGCGTCGAGCACGACCACCCGGCCCCGAGGGTTCTGGCGCCACGTCTGCCCGGTGCGGCGGTCGGTAATCGAGAGCGTGGCGTCCTCGACGTGGAACGCTACTTCGAGGACACGGTTCTTCGCGCCAACGGGGCGATTGGGGTCGAGGGGCGCCGTGCGCAATTCGTCGATGCTCGTGGTCCGTTCGAGGGAAACGTCGTCGAGCCAGACGGTGGCCGGCCCGTCGCCGGTCAGGCGGGCCTGGATCGAGGTCGCCCCGGCGGGGATAAGGAACCGCGAATCGAGCTGGCGCCAGTCCTCGGTGGCCGCGGTGGTGTCGCCGCCGTAGATCCACTCGATCACCCGGCCGCCTTCCCCCCGCAGCATGACGCCCAGCGTGGCCTGGCCCGAGCCTTGCAGACGCACCCAGGCGCGGAGCCGGCAGATCTCGCCCGGCTCGACGTCGAATGGCTTATGGGGGTGGAAGCTCCAGTCCCTCTCGCCGCGGTGCTCGATGCGTACGGCCTGCTTTCCTTGGTGGGGGGCCGTGTTGTCCAAGCGGAGTTGCCCGGCGCCGGGCGTCCGCGTCCACAGCTCGGCCCAGCCCTCGAGCCCCTGCTCGAAGTCGCCGTTGGCGAGCAGGTTCTCTTCGGCGTGAACGATCGCTGGGAGGATGAGCAGAAGTGCGGTGACGAACGTCAAATGGCAAGACATCGGCGGGCTCCTGGCAAGAACATGGCGGTACGGCGCAGCAAGCGTCCATCATGGTACCGCGCATAGCCGGCGGCTAACAGCCGCCGGGGACGATCGCAGACGTCTCGCTCCGCGAGACGCGGTTCCATCTCGCGGAGCGAGATGACTACGATGGCTACCTCAGCTCCGCCCCGTGCTCCTCGCGGCAGGCGGCAACGATCCGCTCGCGCAGCTCGTCGGCCTGCTGGTTGGTCATGGTGCCCTCCTTCGAGCGGAGCACGATGCTTAACAGCAGGCTCTTCTTGTCCGCGCCCAGGCGGTCCTCGTCGCGGTAGGTGTCGAGGTAGTTGAGCTGCTCGAAGAACTCGCCGCACTGGGCCTCGACGGTCCGCGCCACGTCGGACCAGCGCACCGACTCGTCGACCACCAAGTTCAGGTCGCGGCTCACCGGCGGGTAGGGCGGCTGGGGCTCGTGGCGCGGGACCAGCGTGGCCGCCTCCACCAGCGGCTCGAGGCGCAGCTCGGCCACGGCGGCCGGCTGGCGCAGCCCGAACTGCTTGAGCCCCTCTTCGGTGAGCGTGCCGACGTAGCCCAGCGTCCTTCCGTCCAGGGCCAGACGGCAGGACGCCTCGGGCGCCAAAAGCGCGAGCTCCGCTTCGTCGGCCGTCAGTCGCGCGGCGGGCTTTAGCGCCGCCACCACCGCCTCGGCGACGCCTTTCACCGCTGCGAAGTCCCGCCCGCTGGCAACCCCCAGCATGTACTGCTCGTCGGGCAGCTTCTTGCGCCGGGGTAAATAGACCTTGGCGATCTCGAAGAGCTCGATCTCCGGGTTCGAAAGGGCCTCGTTGGTCTTGCGGGCCGCAAGCAGGCTCGGCACCAGCGTGGTGCGCAGCCGGTCGGCACCGCGCAGCACGGGCGTGAGGCTCCGCAGCGGCTCGGACCCGGTCCAGGGCCGAAAGGCCGCCGCCATGGGCTCGTCGACCACGCTGATGGTCATGGCCTCGTCGAACCCGCAGGCCGTGAGCACCTCGCGCACCCGCTGCTGCACGCGGTCCTCCCGCCGCCGCGCCGAGGCGACCATCGGCACGCCTACGTCCTCGGGGATCTTGTCGTATCCGTGGATTCGCCCCACTTCCTCGATCAGGTCGATCTCGCGCGCGAGGTCCCGGCGCCAGCTCGGCGCCACCACGCTTATAGCATGGGCCCCGCGGCCCGCCACGCTCGTAGCATGGGCCCCCGGCCCGTGGGAAGCGGGAGCACGGACCGTGGGGCCTACGTGCTCGGTTTCCACGGGCCGGGGGCCCATGCTACTTCCGGTGCGACCGCTGGCCATGGGCACTTCCTTCAGTCCCAGCGCCAAAAGGACTTCGCGGACCCGCTCGCCCGGCACGTCGATCCCCAGCACCCGCTTGAGTTGCGAGAACCGCAGCACGATCGGTTTGCGCTCGGGGGCCGGGCGACCGACCGCGTCGACCACGCCGGCGGCCAGCTCGCCCCCGGCCACTTCGAGAATCAGCTCGCAGCAACGCCGGCTGGCCCAGTCGATGTTCTCCGGGTCGACCTTGCGCTCGAAGCGGTAGGACGAGTCGCTGTGCAGGTTCAGTGCCCGGGCCGTGTTGCGGATCGAGACGGGATCGAACTCGGCGGCCTCGATGAGCACGTCGGTTGTGGCTTCGCTGATTTCGGTCTGGGCGCCGCCCATCACGCCCCCGATGGCCACCGGATCGCGGGCGTCGCAGATCATGCACATGTCCGCGGCCAGCTCGTAGACGTGGTGGTCGATGGCCTCGATCGTCTCGCCCGGCTCGGGACGGCGCACGACGATCTCCTTCCCGGAAAAAAGGGGACAGTCCCCATTTACCGAGGGGGACAGTCCCCTCTTTTCCGCCCCCTTGAGCCGGCCGAAATCGAAGGTGTGCAGCGGCTGGCCGCACTCCATCAGCACGTAGTTGCTGATGTCCACCACGTTGTTGATCGCGGCGATGCCCAGCGTTTCGAGCCGCCGGGTCATCCACTTCGGGCTGGGCCCGATCTTCACCCCGCGGATCACCCGGGCCGTGTACCGGTAGCAGAGGTCCGGGCAGTCGATCCGCACCTTGACCAGCTCTTCGACCGGGGTCTTTCCCTCGGGCGGCTCCGCGGCCGGCAGCTTCAGATCCGAGCCCCACAGCACGGCCACCTCCCGCGCCACGCCAATATGCCCCAAGCAATCCGGCCGGTTGCTGGTCACCTCCAGGTCGATCGCCAAATCGCCGCCGACCTCCTCGGTCCCCTCGTGATTGAGCCCCGACATCATCAGCCGCTCCTCCAGCTCGCCGACGGGCATGGGGAGCGGGACGTATTGCTTCAGCCAGTTCCAGGAGACGATCATGGTCGGGGGGTCAGGAGTCAGGGGTCAGGGCGAAGGGGATAAGGTGGCCCCGAGGCGCTGTAAAGCCGCGACCAGTGGTCGCGGTTTCAAAACTGGTGTAGAAACCTCACGTCGTTCCTAAAGAACTCCCGGATGTCGTCGATGCCGTGGCGGCGGGCGCACATGCGTTCGATGCCCAGGCCGAAGGCGAAGCCGGTCACCTCCTCGGGGTCGTAGCCCACGGCCTTAAGCACGTTGGGGTCGACCATGCCGGCCCCCCCCATCTCGACCCAGCCGCCGGTCCAGCTCATGTCGATCTCGACGCTGGGCTCGGTGAAGGGGAAAAACGAGGGGCGGAAGCGGATGTGCGTGTCGCCCTGGAAGTAGCTCATGCCGAACAGGCGCAGCACGCTCTTCAGGTCGGCCATGGTCACGTGGCGATCGACCAGCAGGCCCTCGACCTGGTGGAACATGGGGTAGTGGGTGGCGTCGGCCGTGTCGGGGCGGTAGACCCGGCCCAGGGAGATGATCCGCACGGGCGGCTTGGTCTTCTCCATCACGCGGATCTGCACCGTCGAGGTCTGGCTGCGCAGGAGCCACTGCTTTTCGGTCGATTGCGAAGCCGCGAGCGGCTCCGTCTTCTCCGCGGTCGCCAAGTAGAAGTTATCCAGCGGGTCGCGGGCCGGGTGGTCGGCCGGGATGTTCAGGGCCTCGAAGTTGTGCCAGTGGTCCTCGACCTCCGGGCCCTCGGCGACGGTGAACCCCAGCCGGCCGAGGATGTCCTTGACCTCTTCGATCGTCTGCGTGATCGGGTGGACGTGCCCCAATCTGGGGAGAATGCCCGGCACGGTGGGATCGAACTGTCGCGCCCCGGCCGCGGGGCCGGCCCGCTTGGCCAATCGCTCGAGGGCCGCCTGAAAGGCCGCCTCGATCTGCCCCTTGGCCGCGTTGAACCGCTTGCCGGCGGTCGGCTTGTCGGCCTTGTCGACCGACCCGAGCCCCTTCTGCACCGCCTTGAGCCGGCCGCTCTTGGCCCCGAGAAACTGGACCCGGGCCGCCTCGAGCGCATCGTCGTCTCCCGCCGCGCCGAAGGCTGCAACGGCCTCCCGCTTCAGCTCGTCCAGCTCGGCAAGGAACTCGTCCAGCGCCATGACGTGAAGACCGCTCGAGCGGAAGAGGGGAGCTTACTCGATGCGCTAGCCCGCCGCGCCCGCCGCCGGCAGCGACTGCTTGACCACCTCGACGACCTGGTCGAACGCCTCCGGGTCGCGGGCGGCCATCTCGGCGAGCATCTTGCGGTTCAGGTCGATGTTGGCCTGTTTCAGCCCGGCGATGAACTCGCTGTAGCGGAGTCCCCGCTCGCGCACGGCCGCGTTGATGCGGATGATCCACAGCTTGCGGAACTCGCGCCGGCGGACCCGGCGGTCGCGGTAAGCGAACCGCCCGCTCCGGATCAGGGTCTCCTTGACCGTGCGTAACAGGTTCCCCCGGCCGCCGCGGTAGCCCTTGGCCCGGCGGAAGAGGCGTTTCTTGGCCTGGTTCCGGGCCGCACCCTTTCTGGTTCTCATGTCTGGACCTTCAACATCTCAGGCGGGATCAAGGCCCTCCCCCTCGCCCGGGGGAGCGTTGTCATGCCCGTCCCGCGCCATCGTAGTAGGCACACTCCGTGTGCCGTAACCCGACACTCCCTGTGCTCTGACCCGAGAATCCGGCCACTTTCCGACTGGCCGACGGCACACGGAGTGTGCCTGCTACTATCCGCGACTCAGTAGCTGTAGTCGCCCAGGGCCTTCTTGATCCGATCGGCCTCGACGCCGTCGACCACCCCGGTGCCGCGGAGATTGCGTTTCCGCTTCTGGCTCATTCGGGCGGCGAGGTGGCTCGTGCCGGCCCGGCGGTGCTTGGCCTTGCCCGTGGCGGTCAGCCGGAATCGCTTCTTGGTCCCTTTGTGCGTTTTCTGCTTGGGCATTGGTGGTACTGCCTATTACTTGGCTCGGGCCGGGTCGAATAAGATCCCCCATTATAAACCGGAACCTATCATGGAAAAGGGGGATCGGCGAACCCGGGGTCAGGTCTTGACTTGTAACTTTTCCTGCGGGCGGCATCGGGTGCAATAGCGGGAGCCGCTGAGAAGTTACAAGTCAAGACCTGACCCCCTTGACGGCAAGATGGGCTTGCCGGGGGCATGGACCGCCCACCCAACCGGTGGTATCGTAAAAAGTGCGATTTTTGCCGGTTCTGCGTTCTGGACGGCCGTGGAGCCGTCCAGCAAACCCACATACGGGGGGCAAGGTTATGAGCAGCACAATCCGCGCTCGGCGGCCGCGGACCGGAGCGGTTCTGGCGGCATTGGCCCTGGCAGCGATCACTTTCGGCTGCGCCCAGCAGGCGACCGATCCCGGAGCCACCGGACCTTCCATCGTCCCTTCCGAGCCGAGCGAACAGGGGCCCGACCCCCTAGCCGAGGGGAGGCAATACCTGGACGAGGGCAAATGGGACGCGGCCGCGACCTACTTCAGCGGCTCCATCCAGAACGATACGCAGGCGCCAGAGCCCTTCTGCCTCCGCGCCGTGGCCAAGCGGAACCAGGGCCATCTCGACTCGGCGATCGAGGACCTGACCCGAGCCATCCGCCTGCGCCCGGACTACGCCGAGGCGTTCCTTCAGCGGGGAAACACTTACCTCGACAAGCGAGAGCTGAAGCTGGCCCTGGCCGACTACGACGAGGCCATTCGCCACGACCCGCAGCTTGCCGACGCCTATCTCCAGCGCGGCGTTGCCCTGCGCCAAAGCGGCGAACCGCAGCGGGCCGTCGCCGATTTCGACCGTGCGCTTGAGGCCGGCATCGGAAGCGACGACGAGGAGAAGCTTGCCCGGGCGTGCTTCGAGCGGGGGCTGGCCCGACACGCGGCCGGAAAGCTCGACGACGCCCTGGCCGACGTGGATCGGGCCATGGAGCTGGGCATCGACGGCGCGGACGCCCATTACCGCCGCGGGCTGATCCTGATGGACCTCGCCCGACACGACGAGGCCGTTGCCGAGCTGACCGAGGCGATCCGCTCCGAGCCGGACCACGCCGGCGCCTACCGGGCCCGGGGCGAGACCCAGCTTGCCGTGGGCCAGTACGCGGCCGCGGTGGTCAGCTTCACCGAGGCGATCCGGCTGGAACCGAATGAAGCGCGGACCTACCGGCGCCGTGCCGTGGCGCTGGAGCGAGACGGCAAGCTCGCCGAGGCCGTCAACGACACCACCCGCGCGATACTGATCGATCCGAAGGACGCCGGAGCGTACAACGCACGCGGCAACCTCTATCTACGCCAGCGCAAGTACGACGATGCGGTCGCTGACTACAGCGAGGTGATCCGCCTTGCCCCCCAGAGCGCAACCGGCTACTACAACCGGGGCGTGGCCTACGAGCGCAAGGGGGACCTGGAGACGGCAATCGCCGATTTCACCAAGGTCATCGAAGTCGCCCCCGAGGATGCCGGCGCCTATTACAACCGGGCGGTGGCCCGGCACCGTGCGGGCCGGCTCGACGACGCCATCGACGATTACGACCGGGCGGTCTACCTCGACCCGGACGACGCCGCGGCCTACCACGACCGCGGGCTGGCCTACCTGTCCTCGGGCGACCGCAACCAGGCGGCAGCCGATTTCAGCCGGGCCATCGAGCTGGAGCCGGACTACGCCGAGGCATATTTCCACCGGGGCAACGTCTATCGGGAGAGCAACTGGCGTCAGGCGTTCGACGACTACACCGAGGCCCTGCGCCTGCGTCCCGACTTCGCCGAGGCCCATTATTGGCGGGGGATCGCCCTGGAGAAGCTCGGACGCCCGAACCTGGCCGTGGCCGATTTCACCGAGGCCATCCGGCTTAGCCCGCAGTACACCGACGCCTACGTGGGGCGCGGCATCGCCTACTTCAAGCAGGGTGAGCCGAAGAAGGCCATGAGCGATCTAAACCAGGCCGTGCGCCTCGACGACGACCATGCCGAGGCATACCGCCAGCGGGCCCTGGTCTCGCTGGCCGAGGGCGACCGCTACGCGGCCATCGCCGACGCCACAAAAGCCACGCGGCTGTCGCCCGAGCGGGCCGCCGGGTACCTGGTCCGGGCCGCCGCCTACGTGCAGAACCGCGATTACGAGCGGGCCATCGCCGACTACACCGAGGCCATCCGGCTCGAGCCCGACAGCGCCGAGGCGTACAACAACCGGGCCGTGGCCTACGACAAGACGGGCGACTTGGATGCCGCGGTCGCCGACTACGGCCGGGCCATCGAACGCGACCCGGACAACGCCACCCTCTACTACAACCGGGGCGTGGCCTACTTCAAGCAGCTTGACGACCTGCCCCGGGCAGAACGCGGGGCTTATCAAGTGGCCGACCTGCCGCCCAATTGGGAGAACGCCCTGGCCGACTTCAGCGAAGCGATCTCGCAAGACCCCAAGGACGCCGGCGCCCTTTACAACCGCGGGCTGATCTACCTCAGGATGGGCCAGCTCGACAACGCGATCGCCGACTTCAGCGACGCGCTGCGCCTTAAGCCGGACCACCGCGGGGCCTACGCGGGACGCGCAGAAGCGTACGAGCAAAAGGGCATGTCGGCCGAAGCGGCCGAGGACCGGGCCAGCGCCCGGCGATTGAGGTGACCGGTCGGAGTCTCTTCTGTAGGACGGATTGCCCAATCCGTCCTACAGCCTTGTGCCCTTTCCGTTCAGGCCGCTACTTCGGCGCGATCGTGCAGCTCATGCGACGGCCGAATTGGCGGGGGGGCGACTCGACCTTGCAGATGTCGCCCAACTGCTCCAGCACGCCGTTGAGCACGCGGGTCCCCTCTTCGACGTGGGCCATCTCCCGCCCGCGGAAGATCACGGTGACGATCACCTTGTCGCGATGGCCGAGGAACTCCCGCGCCTTGTTCACCTTCACGTTGATGTCGTGATCGCCCGTCTTGGGCCGGACTCGGATCTCTTTGATCTTCGTCTGGTGCGTGTGGCTCTTGTGCTGGCGCTTCTTCTGCTGGTACTTGTACTTGCCGTAGTCCATGATCCGGCAGACGGGAGGGCTTTCCTGGGGGGCCACCTCGACCAGGTCCAGCTCGACCTTGCGGGCCCGCTCCAGCGCTTCCTCGGTAGCCATGACGCCCAGTTGGGTGCCGTCCTCGGCGATGACCCGAACCGGGCTGATGCGGATCTGTTCGTTGATCCGCTGCAGATTCTTCGGCTCAGCGGTTTTGTACTTCCGCATTCAACTCCCTGTTCTTACGGTTGGGGAAAGGGTCCTGGGGGAGCCGCCGGAGGGTGACCGACCCCTCCCGGGACGGCTCCCGCCACCAAAATGAGTATCGGTTACCGATTTCGTCCAGTCAACCGCTTTCGGCGGAGAATCCCGACGAATCGTCAAGGTAGGGAAAAAGGGGGACGGGGCTAATTTGCCGGAACGGCCCGAAGGGTGCTTCGCACAAATTGGCCCCCCTTTTTCCGCGGCTACCGGATGGTTTTCTCGTCGATTTCCCCTTTCAGCCGGGCGACCGCGTCCTCGAAGGGCATCGCCCCAAGGTCCCCCTCGCGCCGGTCGCGGACCGAAACGGTCCCCTGCTCCATTTCCCGGCCGCCGACGACGAACATGCACGGGACGAGTTCCAGCCGGGCGTCGCGGATCTTGGCACCGATCTTCTCTGAGCGGTGGTCGCCCCCGGCCCGCAGGCCGGCGGCCTTCGCCCGACGCTCGACCTCCCGGCCGTACTCCTCGAACTTCTGGCTTACGGTGAGCACGCGCACCTGCTCCGGGGCCAGCCACAGCGGAAACGCCCCGGCGAAGTGCTCGATCAGGATTCCCACGAACCGCTCCAGCGATCCGAACGGGGCACGGTGGATCATCACCGGACGGTGCGGCTGGTTGTCCGGCCCGATGTATTCCAGGTCGAACCGTTCGGGGCTCGGCAGGTTGTAGTCGAGCTGCACGGTGCCGAGCTGCCACTCCCGCCCGATGCAGTCCTTCACAACGAAGTCAGCCTTGGGCCCGTAAAACGCCGCCTCGCCCGGCTCGGTGCTCACGTCGGGCAGGTTCATCTCCGCGCACACCTTGACCAGCGCCGCCTCGGCGCGGTCCCAGACCTCGGCGCCGCCGACGTATTTCGAGCTGTCCGGGTCGCGGAAGCCCAGGCGCACGCGATAGTCATTAAGCCCCAGCGTGTCGAGCACGAACTGGGTCATCTCCACGCAGCCGCGGAACTCGTCGGCCACCTGCTCCTCGGTGCAGAAGATGTGGGCGTCGTCCTGCGTGAAGCCCCGCACGCGAATCATCCCGCTCAGCTCGCCCGACTGCTCGAACCGGTGTACCGTGCCGAACTCGGCCAGGCGCAGCGGCAAATCGCGGTAGCTGCGGGGCCGCGACTGGTAGATGCGGATGTGGTGCGGGCAGTTCATCGGGCGCAGCAAGTAACGGTCGCCGTCGGCCATCTCGACGGGCGGGAACTGGCTCTCGGCGTAGTAGGGGTAATGCCCCGAGGTCTCGTAAAGCCCCACGTTGCCGATCACCGGGGTGTAAACCATCTGGTAGCCCCGGCGGACCAGCTCGCCGTAGATGAAACCCTCCAGCTCCCGGCGGACGATCGCACCCTTGGGCAGCCACAGGACCAGGCCGGAGCCGACCTTCGGGTCGATCAGGAACAGGTCGAGCTGCTTGCCCAGCACGCGGTGGTCGCGGCGCTTGGCCTCCTCGAGCCGCTCGAGGTGCTCGTCGAGGTCCTTCTTCGAGAACCAGGCGGTGCCGTAGAGGCGCTGGAGCTGCTGGCGCGAGGAGTCCCCCTTCCAATAGGCCCCGGCCACCGAGGTGAGCTTGAAAGCTCCGATGGCCCCCGGCCCCGGCACGTGCGGCCCCCGACACAGGTCGATGAACTCGCCCTGCCGGTAGAACGAAACGGTCTGCTGCTGCGAAAGCCCGTCTTCGAGGTGCTCGACCTTCAACGTCTGCCCCAGGTCCTTGCAGAACTGGATCGCCTCGGCCCGGTCCATCTCGACCCGCTCGAATGGCTCGTCCTCCCGAACGATCCGCTCCATCTCGGCCTCGATCTTGGGGAAATCGTCTTCGGAGATGGGGTGCTCGAGCTGGAAGTCGTAGTAGAAGCCGTGCTCGACCGTGGGCCCGAACGCCAATTGCACCCCCTCGAACAGCCGCATCACCGCCCGGGCCATCACGTGGGCCGCACTGTGGCGCATCACGCCCAGGGCCTCGGGGTCCTTTTTCGTGAGCAGCTTAAGCGAGACTTGTCCAACTTCGGGCAGCGGGGCGTCGAGCCCCACCACCTGACCATCCACCTCGGCCGCCAGGGCCTCCTTGGCCAGCCGCGGGCCGATTTCGGCGGCGACCTCGGCGGGTCGCACGCGGCGAGAGTACTCCAAGAGACTTCCGTTGGGCAGCTTGACAGCCAACATTTCCTAGATTCTCTATATTTCCAGGTGATCCGCGGCCTCCGTGCACGCGCCGGACGATCGGGCCCACCCAGAGCCACTTTCCCCGTAACCCGGCCCGGCGCAACGTGTCCTGAAGTATAGGCCCCCGAGCCGGCCCGTATCAAGACACGCTCCAAGGCGGCCCGGTTCATTTCCCCTCCAAGGCCGCCCGAGGCCCGGAGGATCCGCCGGACCCTTGACCCGGCCCACGGATCGTGGCAAACTCAGACTCCTACGAACAAGGCGAGGAGCACTTTGTCCCCGAGGGGCCGGGAGCCGCAAGAACCCAAACTCGGGCGGCGCCGAGGGCGATTAGCTCAGTTGGATAGAGCACCAGCTCGACAAGCTGGGGGTCACTGGTTCGAGCCCAGTATCGCCCATTTGATGTAACTACCGCCGAAACCTAGACTTAGGATTCCCTGCCCTCGTCGGGCAGCGCGGCAACAAGTCCTCGAAAAACGGTACATGTACCGTTCTTGGACCCTTGGAGCCGCGAAATGCCCCCGAAGAACTCTCGGTCGCGCCCCCGGCGTCAACCCTCCTACCGCCTCCACAAAGCCCGCGGGTGTGCCGTCGTCACCATCAACGGCAAGAACCACTACCTCGGGAAATACGGGTCCCCGGAAAGCCACGAGAAGTACGCCCGGCTCATCGCCCAGTGGCAGGCCAACGGCATGGAAGTCGCCCTCGCGGCCCCCGAAGGGAATGCCGCCCTGACAATCTCCGGGCTCATTCTCCGGTATCTGGATCATGCGGAAGCCTACTACAAGGACTACGGCACTCGGCACCAGGGGGAGATTAGCAACCTTCGCCAAGCGATTAGGCCGCTCAATACACTGTACTGCCGTACATGTATCAGGGAATTCCTGCCGGAACACCTGGAAAGCATCCGTGAGTCGATGATCGAGCGCGGGCTCGCCAGGACGACCATCAACCACCGGGTGGGCCGGATCAAGCGGGCTTTCCGCTGGGGTGCCCGGAAGGGGCTCGTTCCGGCAGCGAAGTACAATGGCCTCAGGGCCGTTGAAGGCCTCAGGCGGGGACGTTCCAAGGCCCGAGAGCCACGACGCGTGGAGACTGTCCCAGAAGGGCACGTCCAGGCAGCGTGTGCGCATCTCAACCGCCACGTTCGGGCGATGGTTGCGGTCCAGGAACTCGCCGGAATGCGGCCGCAGGACATTCGCAATCTTCGAACGTGTGACCTTGACACCACCGAGGACGTGTGGGTCTACCAACCCTTTACCCACAAGAATGACCACCTTGGTCACGTCCGCAAGATCGCTATCGGGCCGAAAGCCCAGGACATTCTTACACCATTCCTCAAGCCCGACAAGCCGGAAGCCTTCGTCTTCAGTCCGCGTGAGGCCAAGGAAGCGGTTCTCGACGGGCGAAAGAAAGCCCGGAAGACTCCGCTGACACCCAGCCAACGGAACCGGCGGCGAAAATCCAACCCGAAGAGAGCACCCGGCGAGCAGTACACGGAGAATGCCTACCGTTTGTCGCGCGGCGCCCAAAATCGACAGCCGGGAGGCGCTTGAAAATCGACATTTTTGAGGAGCGGAAGATACGGGACGTAGGTTTCCTAGCGGCTATGCCGCAGAAAGGAGCCTACGATGCCGTATCGACTCAAGATGTCGAAGATCCAATCTATCATCGCCTTACGTCAACAAGGCTGGACGTTTTCTCGGATTGCCCGCGAGCTGGGGGTCCACCGGCAGACGGTGGCCCGCTACGTCCGGGACCATTCAGAATCGACACAAGCGCCTACCGGCTCTGAGGGTTCAGAATCGACAAAAGCGCCCACCGGGTCGGTCGATTCAGAATCGACACAAGCGCCGCGCAGCTCGGCGTCCGATGATGTCGGTCGCAGCGATTGTGAGCCGCTGCGGGAGGTGATCGAGAAGAAGCTCGATCTGGGACTGCACGCCAGGCGGATCCATCAGGACCTGGTGGAAGAGCACGGCTTTGGGGGGAGCTACTGGAGCGTGATGCGGTTCGTGCGGCGGCTGGGCAACGTGCGTGAGCTGCCGTTTCGCCGGCTGGAATGCGAGGCTGGGGAAGAGGCCCAGGTCGATTTCGGCAGCGGCGCACCGGTCGTTGCCGGCGACGGCCGCCGGCGCAAGGCCCATGTGTTTCGCATCGTGCTGAGCCACAGCCGCAAGGGATACAGCGAGGCGGTGTTCGGCCAGAACGCGGAGAATTTCATCCGCTGCCTGGAGGACGCCTTCCACCATTTCGGCGGCAGCGTCAAGACGCTGGTGAGTGACAACCTGCGGG
>Ga0180438_10001600_pt1 | contig 39893 bp, 36 predicted proteins | sample SS_ome_12_FD_132455 | JGI IMG/M metagenome (GOLD analysis project Ga0180438, IMG submission 132455) | Hypersaline lake sediment archaeal communities from the Salton Sea, California, USA - SS_3_D_2 metaG | ecosystem: Environmental > Aquatic > Non-marine Saline and Alkaline > Hypersaline >... | reverse complement strand
AGGCTTTCGCCCATTGCGAAAGATTCTCGACTGCAGCCTCCCGTAGGAGTTTGGGCAGTGTCTCAGTCCCAATGTTGGCGGTCAATCTCTCAATCCGCCTAGACGTCTTAGCCTTGGTGCGCCGTTACCACACCAACAAGCTGATATCCCATGAACCTCTCTCTTACCGCAAGGCCGAATTTCTTCAGTCCCCCGCTTTGATACTCAGAGATCCCTCTAAGCACCTCATTGGGTATTAGCGGTCGTTTCCAACCGTTATTCCCAGGTAAGAGGCAAGTTATTCATGTATTACTAACCCTTCCGCCACTAAGTTGCAAGTTGCCCTACAACTTCGTACGACTTGCATGCCTCATCCACGCCGTCAGCATTCAATCTGAACCAGGATCAAATTCTCAATGAAAAAAATTTCTTGACAATTCGAAATAGAATTTTAATGAGCAATCAAAAGTCTTAAAGACTTTATCTTGCACAAGCGTTTGTTACATCGCTTCATCACTACTGTTAAAGAGCTTTGGTACAGCTAAACTCTGCCGTTACCTTTCTTTATCCCACTTAGTGTTTTAAAGAAGACATCAGCTTAGCGAAGATCGGATTTTTTACGCAATCGATTTTTCGTCTTTTCGAAATTAAATAAATTACTACTAGTAATTTTGATGTCAAATTTGACGCATACCCCCTATGAAAAGGGGGATAAAGACGCTTTTTTTGGCGACAAAAGAAAACCCCGCTCTAATGAGCGGGGTTTTTGAATTTGGAACCTCTAAAAGAGAACTTGCCTTGCTTATCTCTAGATGAAATGTAAGCTCTATTGTACACCTAGGAGGTGTTGCTGGAGCAGGTAGGCGGCCATACCAGCGAGATATCCAACGAGAACGGGCAGGGTCATTTTCTTCATGTAGGCGACGAAATCGATCTTTTCCATCCCCATCAGAGCCACACCAGCTGACGAACCAATCAGGAGCAAGCTACCCCCTGTACCTGCTGCGTAGGCGATCATGTGCCACAAAGATGAGTCCATTGGGAACTGTGAGAGCGGATACATCCCCATTGTTCCTGCCACGAGGGGCACGTTATCGATGATGGCTGAAAATATCCCAATCAGTGTTGCCATAAGGGGGAGATTGCCCACCTCTTTTTCAAGCCACAAGGCCACTTCATTCAAAATTCCAGCGGTCTCAAGGGCATTTATGCAAAGAAGGATCCCTAAGAAGAAAAGGACGCCTGAGGTGTCAATCTTTGTTAGGATCGTTGGAACGCGCAAATGCTGTCTATGCTCATACTTATGGTGGAGGATATCGGTGACAAGCCAAAGCATTGCAAGCGCAATGAGCACGCCCATGAAAGGAGGAAGGCCTGTCAGTGTTTTAAACACAGGGACCATGACAAGTGCGGTAATTCCAAGCCAAAACACCAGGCGCGCGCCTGGCTCAGGGACTGTGTCTACCTCGTCTTCTTCAAGCTGTGGGTACTCCCCTTTCTCCCGTATAGAAAACCAGAGCAGAGGAACAAGAAGTGATACTAAACTAGGAATAAAGAGAGCTATAATGACTTTCAGACTCGAAAGTTGTCCTCCAATCCAAAGCATGGTGGTGGTCACGTCACCAATAGGTGTCCAAGCACCTCCCGCATTCGCAGCAAAGACAACGATGCAGCTAAGTAAGAATCTGTCTTTTCTCGTGGGGATCATTTTGCGCAAAAGAGAGACCATCAAAATGGTGGTGGTCAAGTTATCCAATATCGCAGAGAGAAAAAAGGCTAGAAAGGAGACGATCCAAAGCATTTTCCGCTTGGAGGTTGTCTTGATCACATCGGTGACAATCTTAAAGCCTTTGTGGGAGTCGATCAGCTCGACTAGGGTCATCGCTCCCATCAAAAAGAAGATAATTTGAGAGACGCTCGAAAGATGGCCATTGAGCTCCTCCAAATCTTTATCAAGAGATAGTGAGCTGAACGAAAAGTAGACGGTCCAACAAAGGACAGCGATCAGAAGAGCAACCGCTGTCTTATTCACTCGAATGTTGTATTCGAAAATAATGGCGATATACCCTAGACCAAAAACTAGGAGCATTAGGGGGTAAAGAAGTGGTGAGGCTTCGATCATTTCATTCCTTCGTGTACAATGTCATGCATGTGAATGAGTCCAACAAGGCGCCCTTTTTCCGTAACGGGGGCCATCATCACATACCGCTTGTTTTGCATTTTTTTTGTAGCTTCATAAACCAAGTCGGTTGGGGCGACTTGAATGGGATTGGAGTTCATTAGCTCGCTCATCGGCTTCTCGAGAGTTTGCGACCCTCGTTCTTGAAGAGCTCTGCGCAAGTCTCCGTCAGTGAAAATCCCTTTTAGCTCTAAATCCTCACCAACAGCCAAAAGGCAACCGCTCTTTTTATTGGTGAGCTCAACGAGCAGATCGATCAATCGATCTTCCGGGCGGCAGAGAGGGAGCTCATCTCCCTTCTTCATCAAATCTTCGACTCGAAGGGTTATTTTTTTCCCAATGGAGCCCGATGGATGGTTTTGTGCATACTCCTCTAAGCCAAATCCTTTTTCACGCATAAGGGCGACGGCAAGCAAGTCGCCAAATAAGAGCTGGACGGCTGTCGAGGTGGTGGGGGCTAGGTCAAAAGGGCACAGCTCTTTTTCTACGGGGAGCTCGACGATTTGATCGGAGGTTTTCGCAAGTCGACTCTCTCCATCAGAGACGAGAGACAAGAGCTTGCTCCCTTTCTGCCGAATGTGGGGGACTAGCTCTAAAAGCTCGCTTGTCTCTCCGCTTTTGCTCAGCATCACAACGATGTCATCCTGAGAGATCACTCCAATGTCTCCATGAAGAAAGTTGACCGAAGGCAAAAATAGCGCCCGCGTCCCTACAGAGATGAGCGTCATTGCAATTTTTTCTGCAATGATGCCACTTTTTCCTACGCCGGTGAGCACTAAAAGACCTTTGCATTGGAGACACGACTGGACCGCCTCTTCCACCTGAACCAAATTCAGGTTTTGGAAGAAGTGTTCTACATACTGTTGTTGCTGTTGTAAGAGATCTTGCAATCCCAAAGTCGCTGCGCGATGCATGTGCCTACCGTAGCAATTTTTCTTGTAATCTTCAAGGGAATCTTCTAAGTATCATGTAACAGGGTAGCGTTGGAGGCTGTTGATGACAAGTGGAAAAATTCCTATAGCAATTGCACATGGTGATGGGATCGGTCCTGAGATCATGGAGGCGACTTTGTATGTCCTTTCTGAAGCGGGTGCTAACCTCGAGTATCACACTGTGGAGATTGGTGAAAAGTGTTATCTTGCTGGCCATACGACAGGGATGGCTCCCACTACCTGGGATACTTTACGAAATACGAAAGCTTTTTTGAAAGCTCCGATCACCACGCCTCAGGGGGGAGGCTACAAAAGCCTCAACGTAACTATTCGCTCCACCCTTGGACTCTATTCAAATGTGCGTCCTTGCGCCTCCTATTACCCCTTCATCAAGACGAAGCATCCGAAGATGGATGTGGTCATCGTCCGCGAGAATGAGGAAGACCTCTACACGGGAATTGAATATCGACAAACCCCACAAGCCTGCTCTTCTCTCAAAACAATCTCAAGGCCTGGAACAGAGAAAATTGTCCGTTTTGCCTTTGAATATGCCCGCGCGCAAGGGCGCAAGAAGGTGACCTGCTTCACCAAAGACAATATCATGAAGCTCTCTGACGGGCTGTTCCATAAAATTTATGATGAGATCGCCGTTGAATATCCCGATATTGAAAACGAACACTGGATCATCGATATTGGGACGGCAAAGCTTGCGGAAACACCCGAGATCTTTGATGTGCTCGTCCTCCCCAACCTTTACGGAGACATCCTTTCTGATGTGGCAGCGCAGATCACCGGATCGGTCGGGCTAGGAGGCTCTGCAAATATTGGAGATCATGGGGCAATGTTTGAAGCGATTCACGGCTCTGCTCCAAAACGAGCCGGCGAAAACTCGGCCAACCCTTCGGGGATCCTTCTCGGCGCTGTCTTGATGCTCAATTACCTCGAAGAGCACGAAGTTGCAGAGCGGATCCACAATGCTTGGCTCAAAACGATCGAAGAAGGGATTCACACCTACGACATCTCCTCGAAAGAGACGACCAAAAAATGTGTTGGAACCAAGGAATTTGCACAGGCAGTCGCCAAGTTTCTTGGGGAAAAGCCCCAAAAGCTCACGCCCGTCTCCTACAAAGGAGGGGGTAAATTGAAGGCCCTCGCAGCCAAAGAGCCCACCTCCGAGAAGCGCCACTGCGTCGGAGTGGATATCTTCATCTACTCCCGCGTTGCGCCTGATCAGCTCCAAAAGAAGCTCGCAGCAACAGCCACTCCCCTCTCTCTAAAGCTGATCACCAACCGTGGAGCTAAGGTATGGCCACAAGGGCAACCAGAGACGTTCTGCATCGACCAGTTCCGCTTGCGCTACACCAAAAACATCCAGGGAGAGACAACCACTCCTGATGAGATCCTCGCCAACCTCAAAGTCTTAAGCGATGTTGGCTTTGACATCATCAAAACGGAGAATCTCTACCTGTTTGATGACAAGCCTGGGTTCTCAACTCCTGGGGTCTATTAAAGAAGATCTACTAACAAAAAAAACCTCTCAAGTTTCTTGAGAGGTTTTTCGCCTTGTTAGTGGTCGACTAAAATTTAGCCAGGATTCTGTCAGTTAACAGACGCGGGAGCTTGGCCTCTTCGACGCTTAGCAGTTTCTCTGAGAGCATCCGTTGGATTCTGTCTTGCTCCTAGTTGATCAGATGCGGGTCCCGCACTTGCTGTAGTTGTCCTACGGCAACAAGCTCGCAGTTTGCTCACAGTAAATGCAGTGGCAGCAACAGTGCAATATGCGACAGTTTTCAATAAGCGTCCACCTGCAAATACAGTTGCCTTTAACAAACGTCCAGTTGCCTTTGCAGGTCTAACCAAAACGAAATCAGTGAAACGTGAACAGCGCCCTGGCAGAGCAGGTGCTCCTACTGGAGCAGGTGCTCCTACTGGAGCAGGTGCTCTTACTGGAGCAGGTGCCTTTTTCGCTTTGCAACAGAGCGAGCTCATAACGGACTTTGCAATCAATGCAGTCGCTAGAGCAACTCCAGCACCCAAAGCTAATTGAGTTGGATCTGTGCTACCTGTGATCTTATATGCTGCAGCTGCACCAACCCCTGCTGTTACAGCGGCCTTAGCCATGAAAATAGTCACCCTCGAACATAGACTCTGTGGAGGATTAGGCTTTGCCTGTTTGGGCCTTCTAGACTCTAGCAAATTTCTGATCTTTCGGTCAAACTTATCGGTAATGGTTAGTTTTTCTTGATCAGTTGCATTTGCGTTGACCCTTAACGTTTCTTCCATCTCATTAAACAGAGCATTTACCTGATAAGACTTCAAATTTTCGATAGCCCCGTCAAACTGTCGAGCAATCACATCCCGTTTGCGTACGGGAGTATTTGCCGTTAGCCTTCCTTTCATGATCTCTAGGTTGTTAACCATCGTAGGAACATGGGTATTCGCATCTTTTATTTGTCGATATAAAGCGCCATGATTGCGAGCATACATCTTAAATACTTTAGCTAGATTGGTTGCAAAGGCTTCCTTTTGCTCCGGCGTAGCTTCTCTAGGAGCTTCGGGAGTTTTTCCCAGCAATCTTTGAAAACAACCAGGCTTAGGAGCCGGAGGAGGGGTTGCAACTACCTGAAAAAGATTGGGTCTTTGATTCCCAACTAGGTGAGCTGTTGGAATATGGACATCATTGCTTTTCGCAAAATTTGGTCTTGATAATGCCTCGCAAAACTCGGTCAAATTTTTATCTTGGATTTGCAAATGTAAGGGTGACATAATTACCTCTTTGTAAATTATTGTTTTGCCTATATTATACAACTCTTAATGATTTAGTTAAATAGTAGAAATTTTCATGAAACAAAAGATTTCCTATTTTCTTTTTATCTCCCCTTGCTATATAGTCTGGATTCAATATGTCGTTTTCTGAAATCCTACGCCTTTTCAACGAGGGGCTCACCTTTTTTGTGATCTTCCCTGCCATTGTTGTTTTAGGGATCTACCTTACAGTCAAATTAAGATTTGTTCAATTTTCAAAATTAGGCTTAAGCATAAAACACCTTTTACATAAGCCAGAAAATCAAGAAGGGATTTCCCACTACCAAGCCGTTTCAGCGGTCCTTGCTGGAAACTTTGGTACAGGAAACATCTCGGGAATGGCGATTGCCTTTACAACGGGAGGACCTGGCGCCCTTATCTGGATGTGGATCATCGCCTTTCTAGGCGCGGCCATCCAGTACGCCAGCTGTATCCTAGGGGTGAAGTACCGAGAGAAAAATAGCCACGGCGACCATGTGGGCGGCCCTATGTACTATTTGCATAAGGGGCTCAAACTCAAGAAACTGGGAATCATCTTTGCCATCTTTACCGTCGTTGGAGGCTTAAGCGTAGGGAATTTCACCCAGGTCAACTCGCTCACACTCCCCCTAGAGCAGCTGGGCATCCACCCGATCATCTCTTCTCTTGGGATCGCCCTTTTAGTTGGTTTGGTGCTTCTCGGTGGGATTCAGCGGTTTGCAAAAATGGCCGCCTCTGTGGTCCCGATCATGGCTCTGCTCTACTTTGGAGCTGCCTTGCTTATTTTAGCTCTCAACTCAAGCCAAGTGCTTCCAGCTCTAGGTCAGATGTTTATAGCTGCCTTTTCCCCCTCTTCTCTTGTGGGAGGAACAATGGGCTATGGGGTGATGAAGACAATTTCTACTGGGTTTGACCGAGGGATCTTCGCAACAGATGCAGGAACGGGCGTAGCCCCTATCTTGCAATCAAGCACCCATTCGGAGGACCCTATCACCAACGGCCTTTCTACACTCATTACCCCTGTCTTGGTAATGATTGTCTGTACAATGACAGGACTCGTCCTCCTCATCACAGGTGCATGGGAAGGAGGGCTTCAAAGCACGAATATGGTGGTTGCAGCCTTTTCCCAAGGACTCAACTCTTCTATTGGAGGAGCGATTGTCATGATTGCTCTCTTCCTCTTCTCTTACACAACGATTTTAGCCTGGGCAAACTGCTCGGAACGCGCTGTTTGCTACCTTCTTGGCGATGGGTGGATCAAGCGATTCCGCTACTTTTTCATCGCGATGGTCCCCTGTGGAGCCTTCTTCCAAGTCGATATGGTTTGGCTTCTTGCCGACATCTCTATTTGTCTGATGCTCGCCACCAATATGATTGGTGTTGCAGGCCTTTCACGTGAAGTGGTCGAAGACAGCCACGAATATCTCTACTCCGCCTAAAAATTTAATTGCTAGAATGAGCAAAATTTTTTAGGCTTTATCCTTATGGATATGCCAGCCCCTTTTATTCAGGTTGAAGCGCTTTATTTCCAAGCAAGAGAGACTGGGACTAGTGTAGCGATCTACCAACAAGAGCCTAGCTCTAGGTTAGAGAACGGCAAGGTCATCCACCCTTCTTTCAAAACACACTTTGGGGGACGCATTCAAGGAGGGCTTTTTACTCCTGAGGATAACTGGGAGGTATCGATTCAGTTTTTGCACTACCATGCACGGGTGACGGAAGAGTTTAAAGAGGGTATTTTCTACCCCACTTGGGTGCACCCCGCAAAAGATTCTGGAGGATACGTCGATCAGCTGCGCAGCCGTTGGCGCCTCCACCTGGGGGTTTTAGACCTAATGCTTGCGAAGGGCTGGGACGTCTCTGCTTGTCTGCAATTGAAACCCTACGCTGGCCTTCGCTTTGCTGGGGTCCGCTTTAAGTCGCGCATTGACTACCGAGGAGGTACTCTTTTTCCCGGCGCTGAAGAAGACATTTCTATGAAAAACAAGTTTTGGGGAGTGGGCCCTTTAGTTGGAATCGAGAGTTTATGGAGATTGGGAGAAAGCTTTGGCCTCTTTGCTAAAGCAGGGTGCTCTCTTCTTTATGGAAATACCTATATCCATCAAGACGAAGAAGAAACGGGCTCAGACCAAGGAAAGATCAAGCTCTATGACGAGTTTAAACAAACCCGAAAGATCGCTGAAATGGGAATTGGCTTTGATTTGCGCCACTGCATTGGATGCAGCCAGCTCTACGCTCGGGTTGGCTGGCAGCTCTATTTTCTGCTCGGAGCAAACCAGGCTCTTCGCTTTGTTGACTCTTCCATGGAAGGAAACGTCGTGGGAAACTTAGGAGATCTTATCCTACAGGGACTCACCTTTGGAGTGGGACTAAATTTCTAGGTCTTGCTCAAGGTGCTTTTTCAGGGCTGCTAAAAACCCGCATCCATACATTCCGTCGATCACCCGATGGTCAAATGTAAGAGAGATGTTCATCATTTGGCGAACACCAAATTGATCGTCATCTAAGGCAACCACTCGTTTGGTCACCCCACCAATCCCCACAATGGCAACTTCGGGATGGCGGATAATCGGAATTCCAATCTGCACGCCAGACATACCAAAGTTGGTCATGGTGATGGTTCCTTCTTTCACATCATCGGGCTGGAGCGTATTGGAACGGGCCTTCTGCGCAAAGTCGGCAATCGCTTTTGCAATTTCAGGAAGAGATAATTTTTGAACGCTACGAAGCACAGGAACCATGATTCCCTGCTCAACGCTCACCGCAATGCCTAAGTTGACAAACCGCTTCACCACAATCGTGTCGTCGCGTAGTGAGGCATTCAGGAGCGGGAACTCACCAAGAGCTCTTGCGATCGCCCTGGCAAAAAAGGTGGTGATCGATAGCTTTGCCTTGTGCTTGTTTAAGAAGGCTTCCTTTTCCTTTTTGATCAGCTTCATTGGATCGGTCACATCGACTTCGATGATCAAAGAAGCGTGGGGAGCTTCATAGAAAGAGCGAACAAGGTTCTCCGCAATCGCCTTTCGCATACCGGTCATCTTGATATGCTCAACACCTTCCCCAGAAGGAGCTTCTAGTGACCCCGCTTTTTGAGATAGGGGACAAGGCTTCCCTTTTTTAGCGATGTAGGCTTCTAAATCTTTTTTTGTAACCCGCGCTCCAGCGCCTGTTCCTTTTATCTTTTCAAGCTCATCAAACCCCACCTTCTTTTCTCTTGCAAGGCGCAGAAGGGCAGGTGAGTAGTAGTCTTTCTGGTCTGCTGACTCTTCAACTTGAGCCGCCTCTTCGGTTTTTTTGGGCTTGACCGACGGCCCCCCTTTTGCTTCCCCTGTTTCGATCGAGGCGAGTGGCTCGCCGACGTTGAGATCTTCATCAATTTGAGCGTGGATTTTTTTGATGACACCCGTCACAGGAGAAGGGATTTCACTATTTACTTTATCGGTTGCTACCTCGAGCAGTGGCTCATCTTTTTTTATCTCTTCCCCTTCTTGCTTGAACCATTGGACAATGGTGGCATTCATGATGCTTTCGCCAAGTTTTGGGAGGGTAACTTCTACTTCTTCACTCATCAATCATCTCAAGTATTTGCTTTATTAAATGGTCTAACTTTTCTTTACCAAACTTAGGTACAAGGGTGACCTCGACAGGAATTAAAGGCAAGGAGAGGGAGAGTTTTTCTGGCAATTTCACTCTGTCTTTTTCGGTGCAAACAACAATTTCAGCCCCTTTCTCTTTAGCGCGATTTGCAAGCCGGTCAAGCTCATCGACCGTGAAAGGCTGGTGGTCCCCTTTTTCCAGCTTTTCAACCACATCACACCCTAACCTCCCCAGCGTTTTTTGGAACCTAGCTGGATTTGCAATTGCGCAAAAAGAAGTCACCTTTTTGCTCGCAAGCTCGGTGCTGTTTTTCACCTTCAGCTCCATCGCAGTGATCGGCGCCTCACTCCATTTTCGGATCTGAGCCACTGCTTTCTCAAACTCTTCTTCTGCAAAAACTCCGTTGAGGATGATGTGATTGGCATTCTTTAGCCTCTTGGGACTGTCTCTTAAAAGACCTCTTGGCAGATAAAACCCTTTCCCAAACAGGTCTCTTGCATCCATCACCACAATGTCAAAATCCCTCTCCAGAGGATGGTATTGTAACCCATCATCGAGGATGGCGATCTTGGCTTCTAATGTAGTCGCTAAGTGGCCTGAAAATGTCCTTTTGCGATCGACAATCACCTTTGCTTGAGGCAATTTTTGGGCTAGGAAGTAGGGCTCATCCCCACACTCTTCCGCAGTCGTGGAAGAATCCACCACCACCGTTTTGCTCGACTTTCTCCCATATCCTCTCGAAAGGATAGCTACAGACATCGAAGAAGACAGTTTTTCCGCCAAATAGTGGACGAACGGGGTCTTTCCACTCCCTCCAGCAACAATATTGCCAACACTGACCACGGGGATCGATAGCTTGGTGGTTGGGATGACTAAATCGTAGGCGAAGCGGTGCAGATAAGCTCCCGCTTGGTAGCAGTGGCTCATCACCCTCAAGAGCGCTCGGCTAAGAGGTGCTGACTTTTTCCCTTCGATGATTTCGAGAACTTTGGATTCCAGCGTCATAGAATAATCTTTTTTCTACCATTTCGATGAGGATATGGATCGCCGCCATATGGGCTTCTTGGATCCGATCTGATGTAGCAAACCCCTCAACAAGCCACTCGAGGTCGGCCTGCCCTTTGAGCTTCCCACCTGTCTTACCCAAAAAAGTGATCACCTTTAAATCAACACTTTTAGCTACAGAGACAGCCTCAACCAGGTTGGGAGAGTTTCCACTTGTCGTCAGAGCGACAAACACGTCTCCCGGCTGGCCATATGCCTCCACTCCCCGTGCAAATACTCCTTCAAACCCCAAGTCGTTCGCAGCACAGGTGAGGTGGCCCGGGCACGAAAGAGCAATTGCCGGAAGGGCTTTGCGTTTTTTTCGAAAAACACCCGTGAGCTCTTCGGCAAAGTGCATGGCATCGCAAAGACTCCCTCCATTGCCCGCAATGAGGAGCTTTCCCCCGTCTTCGAAGCAATCAGCGATGAGCTCAGCTGCCTCTTCGATGAACTGGAGCGAGCTGGGCTTTAGGAGGGCTTCGAGGGCTCGGACAGCCTCTTTTGCGGAGTGGATAATATCAGATTCCATGCCCTCCCACTATAGGATCTCGGGTAAATATATACAAGCAGAGGGGTCTTGGGGGTTGAACCCCCTCATTTTCAGATGGTTAGAAAACAAGCCCGCCAAGACCTAAATCTCTGATAATCAGCAGCGTAATGATCTAACAATAAGTCTTTAAATCACTAAAAACCAAAAACCTAAGCTAAAAAATAATTATTGATAAAGTTTCAATATTTATTTATAATATAATTATAAAGACAAATAAAAGGATAAATTAACTATGGCTGGTTATTTAGCGATTGGAACACTTGGTTTAGGAGCGGCAGGCGCAGCATATAAGCTGTATCAGAGCTGCACTCAAAGCCCAAAAGAAGAAGAAGCGGTAAGAGAAGCCCCTTCTCAAGAACAGACTGCTCAAAAAATTAAACAGTTCAATGAAACGACCTATAAGAGCTATCAATCAAAGCTCAAAACTGCTTTAGAAACCTTGAAAGATCGACTCAAAGCGATTGATCCCCAGCTCGTGCATGAAAATCGAGTGGGTTGGTTTTCTAACTTCTTTGCTTGGATTTCAAGATGCTGGAATAGAGCTGTGGTAGCAGATTTAAAGCCTAAATATGAGGCTTTGCGAGCAGAAACTAAAAAATCTTGTCCTTCATCAGAAAAGGATATAAGCGAGTGGGCTAAGACTACTCCACAAGCAATCAGATCAGCTTTGGGCAGTCATAAGTCTGTTATTACAAGACTAAAAGCTGACTATATTAATGCTGCTAAAAATCCAAAGAAGCTTCCTGAGGTTAGCGCTGAAGAAAGCTCAATACCATCTCTTGAGGAAGCTGCTAAAGAATCTTCTAAATTGTTAGAGACACCTTATACACTCGAATCTGTAGCCAAGGCAGCTGGAGAAGAAGTCGTTGCAGCTCTAGACGCTGACAAAAGTAATAAGAGCCCAACAAAGAAGCAGGAACTGATTGTGCAGTATCTAAAGATCAAGCTCGAGCATCCTGAACTAAGAGATAAAACCGGTGAACCTTTTGAAACTTTTACTTTTGAATCTACTCTAGGAACACTAACTGTTAAAAAAGGAACGGAATATTCGATGCGGATAGGGGGGGATTGCCCACAAAAAACATTTCGAAGTCTGTTAATGATGCAAATGTATTCAGAAGACCCAAATATTAATAAATACATCGCAGATAAGATGTTTCCTTCAGATATTCAAGCTCTCCTAACCTGGAAGGATAAACGCGGGGATGTAGCCGGATATGAAGTATTCTTCGATCAACCTAAAAAAGGTACAGTTATTGCAGGAACCATCCAAGGGAATGGAAACAGGGATTTTGAACATTCTAAATTCGTAACTGGCAAGTCGATTAAGTGTTCCATAGACCCACAAACACAAGTTCTCCATTTTGATGGAGAAGGCATGCGCCTAGGTCTTAGTATGAGGGATTATTCAAAGCCTTTAGCTGGGTTGTCGCCGATCGCAAAAACCATAGTTGAACCTATCTTGAATAGAGCATATAATGAAGGAGTCAAGCTAACACTGAACTTAAAAAGTCTCCGAGTAGCTCAAGATCCCCGTGATGAAAAAATAAAGATAGAAGCCGTTTATCAACGCAATAAACAAAATCCCATTCCTTTAGATAGGGGCTCTATTCTCGGCACATCAATAGAAAAATATGTGCCTGAACAACTTCGCGTATTTATGGATATCGATGAATTTCAAGCCACATTTAAAAACCTTGAGTGGACAAACGCTGAATAAAAAGTTCTAGGTAAGTACAGAATCAATTCTATATAAGAGAGGGAATGGAAACCCTCTCTTTTCGTATCCCCGAACTCGACTGCAGCGAAGAGTGCTCTCTGATCAAGAAGGCATTTTCTAAGCACAAAGGCATTGAAAAGCTCGACTTCGATGTGCTCTCTCAAACCGCCGAAGTCACCTATGACCCCACAAAAATTGATGCAAAAAAAATAGAGGCGATCCTTCGCTCTACCGGGATGCAGATCTTTCCCAAAGAAGGAGCTCCCCTCTCGTTTTGGCAACGAAGGGGACGACTGATTCTTTCCGCTGCCAGTGGAATCTTTTGGCTCATTGGCCTGATCCTCCACCTCATCGGACCAACTAGCTTTGGCGACATCGGAGGGTTCACCCCCCACTACGAGCACCTTCCTTGGCCTGTTCTCTCCTTTTATATTCTAGCGATCGTTGCTGGGGGCTGGTTTGTCTTTCCCAAAGCGATAAAGAGCGCCAAAGCGCTCCACCTCGACATTCACATCCTGATGGTGATTGCTGTGTTTGGATCGATGGCGATCGGCCAGTGGTTTGAAGGGGCTACGGTTACCTTTTTATTTGCCGTGGCGCTTCTTTTAGAAAGCTGGAGCGTGGAAAAGGCGCGCAAGGCAATCGGTGCTCTGCTCGACCTTTCCCCCAAACGAGCCAAGGTGCTCGTCGATGGAAAGGTGGTTGAAAAGGGAATCGAAGAAGTAGCCGTTGGAGATCGGGTCATGGTCGCTCCTGGCGAGAGAATTCCCCTTGATGGAGTGGTTGTCAAAGGCTCTTCGACGGTGAATCAAGCGCCGATCACTGGGGAGTCGATCCCTGTTGAAAAAGGTAAAGGGGACTCTTTATTTGCTGGAACAATCAATGAAGAGGGAGGGCTCACCTTTGAGGTGACCAAGAAGATGGAGGAGTCCACTCTTTCACGCATCATTCAGATGGTGCAAGAGGCGCGAAAAAAACGGGCAAAGAGTGAGCAATGGGTTGATCGCTTCGCACGGGTCTATACTCCAATTATGCTTGGACTAGCCACTCTGTTTGCTATTGTCCCCCCTCTTGTCTTTGGGCTGCCTTGGATCGATGGCATTTACCGAGGACTCGTTCTTTTGGTGATTGCCTGCCCTTGCGCCCTTGTCATCTCAACGCCGGTGAGCATTGTCTCTGCGCTAACGCGCTCTGCAAAATCCGGAGCGCTTATCAAGGGAGGCGCCTATCTTGAAGTGATGGGAAAACTCAAGACCATTGCCTTTGATAAGACGGGAACGATCACACAAGGCAAGCCACGTGTACAAAAAATTGTGCCACTCAATACGAAAAGTGAAAAAGAGCTTCTTGCGATTGCCGCCTCGATGGAGGCGCAAAGCGAGCACCCAATCGCAAGGGCGATCTTGCAAAGAGCAGCCGAAAGTCAGGTCTCCTTTACCCCCGCTGAAGATTTTCAAAGCTTTAAGGGACTGGGCGCTGAAGGAACGATCGATGGGAAGCGGTATTGGATTGGAAGCCACCGGTTCATGCACGAGAAAAGGCGCGCGGAGACTCAAGAAGCCCACGAAGCCGCCGTCGCTTTAGAAGATGCGGGCCACTCGGTAGTCGCCATTGGAGACTTCACCCACATCTGTGGGCTAATAAGCGTTGCCGATGAGCCAAGACCTCTTGTGCGCGAGGTAATCTCGTCTCTCAAAGGGTTGGGGCTAAAGCAAACGGTGATGCTCACGGGCGACAACATGAAGACAGCTGCCAATTTGGCGGGGAAAATTGGAATCGGCCACTACTTTGCAGAGCTTATGCCCGAAGACAAGGTGGGCAAAATCGAGGAGCTTAAGAAAAGCGGCTTCCCCATTGCTATGGTCGGAGACGGCGTGAACGACGCTCCTGCCATGGCGACAAGCTCTCTTGGCATTGCGATGGGCGCGATGGGAACCGATGCGGCATTTGAGACGGCCGACATTGTGCTGATGCGCGATGACCTCACTCTTCTCCCCTTCTTGGTACGCCATGCAAGACGAACTCTTAACATCATCAAACAGAACATTTGGTTTGCCCTTGGGGTGAAGGCTCTATTCATCCTCCTCGCTCTTTTTGGATGGGCAACCCTATGGATGGCCATCGGCGCTGACACGGGCGCCTCTCTGCTTGTGGTTTTTAATGGCCTTAGACTGCTAAATAAACAATAATGGACATTCACGGAAAAGTAGTCGACATTCACGAAGGAAGGATCTATTCGGCCAAGGTCAGTGTCGAAGGGAAGATCATCACAAAGATTGAGCCCAATGGCCATAGGGGCGGACGCTTCATCATCCCCGGATTTGTCGACAGCCATCTTCACCTTGAGAGCACACTGCTCCCCCCTTCAGAGTTTGCCCAAATGGCGCTTCGCCACGGCACCATTGGCGCCATTTGTGATCCTGTGGGTTTTGCAACTGTTTTTGGGATCTCTGGCATCGAGTATTTGCTCGATAATGCACGGGTCTCTCCTCTGAAATTCTCTTTCACCGCTCCCCCTTGCGTTCCTTTTGACCCTAAACGAACAATCGGTGAGCACTTAGGCCTTGAGAAAATAGAAGAGCTATTAGGCGAAGAGGCGATTGTGGCTCTTGGCGAGATCAAAAACATGCGCGCTCTTTTTCGAGAAGATCCTGAGCTGATGGCAAAAATCCATGCAACCCTTCTTGCTGAAAAGCCCATCGATGGATACGGCCTTGGCCTGTTTGGCGAAAAGCTCGCAAAAATGGTTCAAGCTCATATTTCCACAGACCATGAATCCAAAACCCTCTCCGAAGCTCGTGAAAAACGAGACCTGGGCTTAAAAATAGCCATCCAAGAAGGATCGGCAGCAAAGAACTTAGCAACGCTCTATCCACTCCTCGAAGAGGAGCCTGAAGGGTGTTTTTTCTGCACCAATCACCTCACCCCCGACCACCTACTCTTGGGCCACATTCAGCTTCTAGTAAAAAAAGCAGTGCAGCGTGGGCTTGATCCAATCGATGCGATTGCTATCGCCTCAAAAAATCCGATCGAGCGCTATGGTCTCGACATTGGCCTATTACAAGTAGGCGACCCGGCCGACTTTCTGATCGTCGACGATTTGCGGAATTTTCGAGTGCTGGAGACCTATATCAACGGCGAGTGTGTCTTTAAAGAGGCTTCCCTGTTTCCCAAAATGGAGGCAAGGCCGCTCCAAAAGTTTGGAGCAGAGAAGATCTTCCCCGAGCAGCTTGCGGTCGCTGCAAAAAAAGGACGCATCCACATCATTGCGCTGGAAAACTCTTACGGGCTTACAAAAAAAGAGACGATCCTTCCCACAGAAAGCGATGGAGAGCTCATTTCCGATCCCTCGCGCGATCTGTTGAAAGTGGTGGTACTCGATCGGCTTAAACCCGCTGCGCCAGCGATTGGCTTCATCAAAAATTTTGGGCTGAAAACAGGAGCGATTGGCTCGTCAGTTGCCCACGATACGCATCCGCTCATTGCGATTGGAACCAACGATGACGATCTATGTCGAGTGCTCAACGGTCTTGTTGAAGCCAAGGGTGGGCTTGCCATTTCTTTCCAACACCATCTCGACCTTCTGCCTCTCCCGATCGGGGGGCTTCTCTCTAACTTAGAGGGCGAAGACCTAGCTCGCCATTATGGCGACATGAAAGAGAAGACAAAAGAAATGGGTTGTCTGATTGACAACCCATTTCTAACGCTTTCGATGCTCACCGACCTTGCCCTTCCTGAGCTCAAAATGAGCGAGCAGGGCATGATCGAGACAAGCACCTTGGAGCTGGTTCCTATCTATACAAGATAAAATCTACGCCATTTGCATTGCAGGATTTGGGGAAGGCACATCTTCGATCATGCTAAAGAACCACCGTCGAAGAGAAATCGATCCTTTATCGTGCTCCTCTTTTGCTGCTTTGAAGCCCTCAGGATCCCTCGCAGCTCTAGACTGGTTCGTTTGCGCAAATTTAATGTCTTTTATCAATAATTCCCTCAATGCAGATGCAATGCGCCACTGTTGAACAATAGAGATGACCAAAAGAGCGATTGGCGGCAATGCTGCAAGGACCCCTAGCCCAACTTGCAATACAGTAAGTGTGTGGGGAGTAAAGTAGGTGAAAAATAGCGCTGGGTTATAGACAGAGGTAAGCAAGATAGCCAGAGGAACCAAAACACTTAGCACTCCAAGGGCAATCCTCGTAATGGAAAGTGTATTGAGAGCTTCATTATAACTCTCATTTGCCATGGCTTTCGCAATAGGTAACCCCTTAATTTTAGCATTAGCAACGAAGTTACACAAACCCACACGCGTGTGTTTTTCTAAGCTTCCTGCTTTCGGATGAACCGTATCTCCGCTTTTTGTAAGCACGCCTACTGGCTCAGTATCGAGAACAGCGATTTTGTGATCTCGCGTCAATCGGATATTGTCGATCGAAGTGTCACAGTAGCCTGTCTCCTGGACAAGTTTGATCACATCGGCTGCAAATTTCTTCTGAAGCGCTTCATCGGCCTTTAGGGCTTCGACAGTTTCATCAACGCTTAAGACATCGATCTTTTCACTCACGATAAAATAGCGCTTGGTCACATCGATGCCGTTTGGGTCAAATCGCTCGGGGTTTGCAAAGGGGATCGCATATTCTTTGGGCACAACAAGATCGATCCCGTGTTTTTGAGCTGCTTCCCGCAATTTCTCTCCCATCTCCAAGCGAAGCAGGCTTTCATGCTGATTAAAGTGAGCCATCTCGTTTTGATCATTCATGATAGATAGCAACAGCGAATGCTCAGGAATTCTGTTCGCACCTGTTTTTAGAATCCAACCTCCTAATTCAGGATGTTCAGAAACATTGTAGTAGGGATGTTCTACAAAGCCACCAGGAGTTATCTGTGGTTTCTTAGAAAGAAGAGTAAATCCATGATTTTCGAGGACCTGATTTTTCTGCTGAAATGTAGCTGGGTCATAATCTAGCCTTTCCACAAAAACCTGCTGAACCGCTTCACTTCCTACAATTCTTTGAGCCGTCTCAATCAACTGAGCCTCAGGGCATTGGTACTTGCCAGCTTCTAGATTTTTTTCTAAATCCACCGGAGCAAACCGCGTTTGTGGAGTGAAAAAAGATCGGCCATACGACCAGATAGATGGGGTGATGTTGTCCAATTCTGCTTGAATGAATGTTTGTATTCGTGCTTGCATGCTTTTCTCCTGATTTTGTGAAATAATGTGAAAAGCATACCAGATGCTTGGATTGAAAAAAAACTTTTTTTAAGAAATTAACAACCAGCTATTTAGCGTTGTGGTTGCTTTCGATGATGCGCCCATCATCGAGCTTGACGATCCGGTCGGCGAAGGGGAAGATTCGAGCGTCGTGAGTGACGATAACAAGCGCCCTGTTTTTCTCGAGCACCTCTTTGCGAAATAGCTCCATCACCACCATCCCCGTCTCATGGTCGAGACTGCTGGTTGGCTCATCACAAACGATGAGGTGTGGCTCATGGATGCAGCTTCTTGCAATGGCCACCCTTTGCTGCTGCCCCCCTGATAGATTGTTGGGGTATTCATCGACCCGGTCTCCTAGGCCATAGCGCTCCAAAATCTCTGAGGCCCTTCGAAGCGCCTCATCATTCTCAACTCCGTTGAGAATCAAAGGCACAGCTACGTTTTCTTTAGCCGTGAGCATTGGAATCAAGTTAAATGCCTGGAAGACGAAGCCGATTTTGCCTCCCCTATAAGTAGTCCGATCGGCATCGCTCATCTCCTTGAGGTTGTGGCCAAAGACGACACACTCTCCCTTGTCCTGGTTAAGGATCCCTGCGATGATCGAGATGAGGGTGGTCTTCCCCGAGCCCGATGGACCCACGATCATGAGTAGCTCTCCTTCTTTAAGGGAAAGATCCACTCCGCGAAGGGCATCGACCCGAGTCGGCCCCTCTCCAAACACCTTGGTCACCCCTTGGCAAAAAATCGCGTGCGCTGTATCGTTAGTACCCATTTCTCTATCTATAAACCAAACTAAACCATGAAGCAACGGATCGTTATTTTAGGGACCACTGGCTCTGGCAAAACCACGCTTGCCAAGAGACTCTCTAAGAAGCTTGGCATTCCCCATGTAGAGCTTGACGCTCTGTATTGGAACCCCAATTGGGTGGAGACCGAGGTGAAGCCTTTTCGCGAGAAGATCAAAAACGCTCTTGATCAAGAGACTTGGGTCGTCGATGGCAACTACAGCAAAGGGCGCGATCTCATCTGGCCAAAAGCGCAGACGGTGATCTGGCTCAACTACTCGTTTTTTACGATCTTGCGCCAAATTTGTAAGCGCACCTTTGCCAACTCAAAGGCCAAAAAAGAGCTTTGGCCTGGCTGCCCCGAGACGTTTCACAAGCAGCTGCTGACCAAAGATTCGATCTTTGTCTGGTTTTTACGTTCCTATTGGAAAAAACGGCGCACAATTCCAGAGTACCTCAAAGAATACCCCGACCTTCGCGTCATCCGCGTTCGCTCTCCCAAAGAGCTCGACGAAAAGCTCAGCTCACTCTAAGCACAGCGCGATAGCGCACCTGATTGGCTCTTACCTTTGCAATCGCCTCATTCACCTTCTCAAGTGGAAACTCCTCGATCTTAGGAGCCACGTTGTGGCGCAGTGCAAACTCGAGCATCTTCTTGATGACGGGGCGAGAGGCAATGTTGCTCCCGCACAGCTTTTTTCGTCCATCAACGAGGTTCATAATCTGGGTTTCAATCGGTTTTTCAGGAACGCCAAGGAAGCAAAGTTTGCCCTTAGGCGCTAAGGTCGCAAGAAGGGTTGGCACGTCAAGTCCTGCACTTGAGGTGGTAAGAATCAGATCAAATCCTCCCTTGCACTGTTCCAAAGCTCCCTCCTCTTTTGTGCAAATAAAGTGGTTGGCGCCAAATTCTTTTGCTTCCGCTTCTTTGTCTTTTGAAGAGGAGATCGCTGTGGTCTCACATCCAAATCCCCGTGCAAATTGGAGCGCTAAATGCCCTAGCCCCCCTATGCCTAAAACGGCGACCCGATCCATCGGAGTGACCTTATATTCGACAAAGGGAGAGAACACAGTCGCTCCGCCGCATAGCAAGGGAGCACCTACAGCTGAAGGAATTTTTTCCGGAAGGAGAAAAGCAAAGCGTCCATCAGCCTTAATCCCTTCTGCGTACCCCCCGTAGTGGCCTACGCAGGTGCCCTCTAGGGAAAGACAAAGGTTCTCCTCCCCCTGAAGGCAAAAGTCACATGCCATGCAACTTTTTCCTTGCCAACCAATGCCCACACGATCTCCCACTTGAAGATGATTCACCCGCTCTCCTTTTTCCGCGATGACTCCTACAATCTCATGGCCTGGGACTAGAGGATAGTCTGTCAATCCCCAATCATTGTCGATCAGATGAAGATCGCTGTGGCAGATGCCGCAGTGGGTGATGTTGAGGTAGATGTCATAGGGACCAAGTGACTCGGCCTCATACTCAAAGGGAGTCAGTAAAGCCCCTTTTTCTAAGCATTGATACGCTTTGATTTTCATCGGCAGTCCCACCTCATTATAGCGCTGAACTTCAAATCTTTTTTTTATACGATTTCATTCATTTTTATCTAAAAATAACCGAAAATAGAGGCTAAGTTTTACGATGGAGGCGCAAGATCATGTCATTTCGTGTAGATTAACTCCCAAATGTGAGCAGTCCTTTCCCCCTATCACCCGAGCCACAATCACCCTTTGAAGAAGAAACCTCTGTTCGAGAAGCTTTTCGTAAAATAGAGGGCTCAGACTTTATCGCAAAAGAACAAGGGCTTAAAGAATTTGGTCCACTCTTAGCACAGGGAAGAGGACTTGAGCACGCTTATCACTTCATCGATAAAGCCGCAGACAGAGGAATCCACTGTCTAATCCCCCTGAATCAACCATTAGTTCCAAGCAAGACCGAAAATATGCTGGTCAAGTCTTTAAAAGAAAAAATCTCCCCTGTTGAAAAAGCAATCTCTCTCGCCTTGAACGACTTTTTTGTTCTTGAAAAAGACTCCCCGATGACGATCAAGGGCATCGTTGAGATCGTTAAAGGTTACGTACTACATCATCCCCAAAGCCCATCAAGGGATCTATTTAAAGATGACCACAAGCTCATGGCGGCGGATGCTGATAAAGGAATTGAAAAAGCAGATGGCGCGCACTCTGATGGAATTGAGCAGCACCAACTGCCCGATGAAAGAGCAAGGCGTCCAAAAACTTGTTGGCCTTCTGCAAGTGGGCAGAGGGCTTACAACAGCTCATCGCCTAATAAAAGACGCAGCAAGCAGAGGAATCCATGGACTCATTCCCGAAGGCAGGCAATTGATCCGATCTAAAACAGAAAATATGAGGATCAGGACGATAAAAAAAGAAGTAACCACTCTGGAAAAAGAAATAGCTAACTCCATTAATCAAACCCTTTTTGCTGCAAAAGATTCTAACTTGAAAATCAAGGGGATCGTGGAGATCATCAAAGGATACGTCTTACATGAGCTCCAAAGTCAATCGACCGATCTATTTAAAAACGATCGCCGGCTCGAGGCGGCGGATCCGACGGATACTGATAAAGGCGGAAAAAAGACAGATGGCGAGCACACTGATGTAGCTCAAGACCACCAGCTCCCAAGGAAGAAAAAACGCTAGCTTTGTCCCTTTTGAGGCCAACCCAAAAAGAGCGGCTGCTCCGATCCCAAGTCCCCACCCTAAAGAGCCAACCATTAGCGACTGGTAGAGCACCATCTTTGTGAGCAGTTTATTATCCGCTCCCATCGCTTTGAATGTTCCAAAATAGCGCAAGTTATCGAGGGTGAAGTTGTAAAACGTTTGCCCTGCAATCACCACTCCAATGATAAACCCTAAAGAAATCGCCATCCCAAAGTTGATCGGGATCCCTGTATTTCTCAAAAAGTAGCTAATGGTTTTGCGCGCAAACTGCTCATTGGTATAGGCAGCAAGGCCAGTGATTCGAGTGATCCGTTTACAAAGCTCTTTTGGAGGGATCGACTCATCTGAATGGGCCAAGATAAACGATAGATTTTTTCTCTCTACAGGAGAGTAGCGAAGAGCGCGACGATAGGTGGTATAGACTACGGGCTGAGTTACAAATGTACGAGATACTTCACAAATGCCAACAACAACCGCTCGGTTATCATTGAGCTCAATCACCTCTCCCACCTGGAGGGGGATTTTATGGTTAAATCCTGGAGCATCGCGAGCCAGCTGTTCATCTGCTCCTTCTCGACTCACAATGATCGCATCGGTCTGTCGCAAATCTTCGATCTTTCCCTCTAGCATGATCGGCGGGCGGCCTATGAAGGTGGCATTGTCGATCCCAATGACGATGATGTTTTGAAAATCCCCGCTCCTTAGTCTCCCCCGAATAATCCCTTTAAAGAAGGGAACAGCCCATTCCACTCCTTCGATCCCACGGATCCGAAAAAGGTCGGTTGAAGCAAGAGGCTTTACATCATCAACGAATGCCACCTTGGGATCCATCACCCAGATGTTGGGCTGCGAGGTGTCAACAATAAGCCCTATCGTTCTGCTCATGAGCCCTAGAAAAATCGATGCCTGCTGTACCATGATGAATGAAGCAAAGGTAAGACCTAAAATCATTCCGAGATATTTGGCTTTGTCGCCAATCAAGATCTTTATTGCGAATCGGAGCATTGCCAACCTCCACCAAGCGCCTTATACAGACCTACAAGCTGAACCATCAACGCCCCTTCGCTTGCCAGCGACTCTTGGATGGAAAAGTAAAGGTCGCGATCAGCTCGAAGCACCTGGTCCATAGAGATGAGTCCGCTTATATACTGCTCGTAGGCAAGCTTGCGAAAAAGCTGGGTCGACTCTACTCGATCGCTTAACGCCTGATGTCTACGCTCTTCCATGTAGTAGCCTACAAGGCGATCTTCTACCTCTTGCAGAGCTTCAAGCACCGTTTTTTCATAGCTAAGAACTGCTTGCTTCTGCCTTTCAGTTGCCACCTTCAACTGTCCAATGAGCTTTCCGCCTGTGAAGAGATTCCAGATCATGCCCGGTCCCACCGTCCAATACCTGCTCGGCCAAGAAAAGAGATTATCTAGCAGATTGCTCTGAACGCCAAAGCTTCCGTTGAGGGAAAATGAGGGAAAAAACTCTCCCTTCGCAACACCGATGCGCGCGGTTGCTGCCCCCAGCTCCTTCTCCGCCTGGCGAATATCTGGACGATTGCACAGAAGCTCTGAAGGGAGATTTTCTGGAATTTTTCCAGTAGCGCGCGGAATCGATCCCTTTTCAAAACACGCAGCCAACCCCTCGGGCTCCCTCCCTAAAAGGATGGCTAGCCCATGGATAGTCTGCTTCAAATTCCGCTTGAGATCCGGCAAGACAGCCACTTGAAAGTCAAGCGCTGCCTTTGCATCTGCCACATCGAGATAAGATGCAATCCCTCCCTGCGCTCTTGTCTCGGCAAGATGTACCAAATCTTTTGCACTTTTGATTTGCTCTTCTCTCATGGTAATCTGGCCTTGTAGAAGCCGCATGTCAATGTAGCTGCTTGCAACTTGGCTAATCAGGGTGATCTGCACACCAAGCGCTGCCTCCTGGCTCGCGTCAAAATCGAACCTTCCCGCCTCTGCTTTGCGCCGATTCTTCCCCCAAAGATCGATCTCCCAAGATGCATCAATCCCCACCTGGAAAAACTTATTGATCAGAGGCCCTCCAAAGTCGGTCGGAACAAGCTCGGTGATCGCCTCCGGCCCTTCAAAAGCATCTGTCCCCAAATTTTCACTGCGCCGAGTGCGAATGGCAACGAGATTCCCCGCAATTTGAGGATACAGATCTGAGCGCTCAATCTGATAAAAACCGCGCACCTCTTCCACCTTTTGCAACGCAATCCTCAAATCAAGATTGGAGCAAAGAGCCTCATCGATCAGTGAGCAGAGCTGAGGATCCTCAAACTGATGCCACCAAGAAGATAAGTCTACCGACTCGACCTCCTGTTTTGCCTCTTCAAACTCACAAGGGAGGCAAAGATCGGGAGCTTCATGGTCGGGACCCAGTGTACAACCAAAAGCTAGGAGCAAAAGAGAAACGAAAAATAGACCTTTCACTAAAGCCCCTCAGAGGGCTTCCCCTCCACGTAGATATCGAGCAGCTGCCCTGGATATACGGGCAATCCTTTGCGATCAAATCGGTAGATGAGCTGGAGAACACGGGTATCGACGCGCTCTAAATTTTCCCCAGTGAGCGAGCGTTTTGGAATGACAAACGGCTCAATCCGAACAAACTCAAGCGGGAAGTTGATCATGCTATTGCCCCGAACAAATGCTTTTGCCGGGGCGCCAGGGTAAATCCTCCAAGCGTCGTCCTCATCGATGTCGATCCGCACGTGAAGCGGGTCGATCACACCAAAGAGCATGAAGGGGTCATTCAAAATACTATCTTCAAACCCTCCCCTTGCAAATTCACCCACATTGATATTCACCTGAAGAATCTGCCCATCTAAAGGAGCGCGAACAATCGCACGCTCCAGGTTGGTCTCAACCCTTTCAACCACCGCATTTGCCTCTTGGATCTGTTGGTTCACAATCTTCACATCTTCGATCCAAGCCCCTGCCTTGAGAAGCGCTAGATTGGCTTTCGACTGCTCTAAGTCATACTTCGCCACCTGAGCTGCAAACTTCCTTTGGTTCAAAATGTCGTAGCTAATCGCTCGCTTATCGTCCACATTTTGATAAAGGCTGTATTGAGAATATTGATCGGCTAAACGAGCGGTCGCAGCCTGCACTATGGCTTCAAGCGGTGGCACCTCTTCTGCTCTAGGGAGACTCAAAAGCCGATCGAGCCTAGCCATGGCTACTTTTTTTGTAGCAAGAGCCTCTTTTTCTTGCGCCCTAAGGTCCCTTGTATCCACCCTTAAGAGAGGGTCTCCTTTTTTAACACACTGCCCAGCGGTGACATAGACCTCTTCAATGAGCCCATCGATCGCAGTCCCAATGCTGATGTTAAGCGAGCTGGCCTCAATGATCCCCGACCCCGCAACCGAATAGGCATAGGGGGGAACAGGAGGGGGCGAGGCAATCGGCGGCACGGGAGGCTTCCTCATGCCAACAAACACCATGTACCCAGAGAGAAAAAGGCCGCATAGGGCCAAAATAGGAATCCCAACTCGTCTAAACATACTAATTATTTCTTTAACTATTGAGGGGATATTTCTCAAGCAACGTACCAGAAAAATCTATGAAAAAAAAGGGCCAATCATTTAGAATCCAGGTTTAGAAACAAGCTACTTGAGAGTTAGTCTCTATTTTTAATTATGAACTCGATCTTATCACACTTTACATTCTTTAAGGCTCAAGATTTGGTTTTGTCTTGCTTCAGCTTTCCCTCAAATTTTTCACCAACTCCTCAGGCTTTGTCTATGAAGAAATCTGCTCCTCTCAGATAAATAATTTCAGGAGCCTCTTTGGTCAAACCCAAATGTCTAGTCGGAATGTAAATAATCAAAACCCTTTTGAAAAGGTTGTGATTTGAAATTAAAAAATAAAACAAATAAATCAATAAAGGTTTTTTATGCAAATATCAAGTCATACACGGACAATTAATCTTGATGAACAAATCCCCTCCATATTCGGTTCAATTGCTGAGCAATTTAGAGACTATGCCGTTGTAAAAAGGGAAGACAATCTGATCCAAAAGATAGGAAAGTGGTCTCTTGGAACAACAAGTCTTGCTGTTTTCGCGCTTTATACGATCGTGGAAGCTGCCATTGCGCTTCCCTTCTTTGTCTTTTTTAAGAGTTTCGAATTGATTGGCTCTTTAGCACTATCATCTCAGAATGTTACTTGGCTCAGAACTACTTTTGTCATGCCCATCGAAAACTGGTTCAAATCAAGTCTTCTCTATATTGCGATAACTTCTAGTCGGATCTTTACAAGATTTGGAGGAGATGAGTTTGTCCATTCAACTGATAAAACTATTTGGGGCTGCTTCCCTCATCTGCAGCTCGATACGCTAAATCGTTCGATCAAACGATATTCTCTTGGGGGAGTCATAATCCCTGAAATTAGACAAACCTACATTCAATCGCTACCATCGGATGTTTCAATGACCACTGCCCAGATGATTCAAATCGGAACAGAGAAGCTCCAACTTGGAGACGAAGCCGGGGTTGCTCTAACGATGAAGAGCCTCTCTGAGATTATCAATTCAAGAGAAGAATATCTGCTCAGTTGTGATTTTGCAAAACAAGTTATCAATTCTACGTTAATATCGAAATTTGATGGTTTAGATATGCTCATGACTACTCTTGTTGTACAGAATCACTTTATTGATGAGACAGAAAAATTTATCGACGAAGGAGTTTGGAGAAAATTATCTTTATCCTCAAATACCTCTTTCCTATTTGAAGCTCTCATATCAAAGAATAAATGCCTTGATTCAGCCCTTGAGTTTGCTATCAAAAAACCTTGTTACTTCCTACTCACAGATCTTGTCAAAAAAGATTGTGGGTTTAAAGAGGCAATCAATGTCATAAAAAAGGAATCTGAAGCCGGCTCTTTACTTCCAAATTCTTCACGAAATAGTCAATTAGTTTGGCTACTTTGCGCCTTAATTGAAAAGGGTCAGAATTGCATTTACGAAGAAGGAATAAAATTTATTAATAATGCTCTGAAAAACCCTCCAGTAGACGAACTCGATATTTCGTTTTTAGTTCTTCACAAACTAGTTCAAAAAGGACAAGGATCTGAAATCGCAATTTCAATGATGGAGAAGTGGATTGAGAAAAACGCTTTCTTTCCTTTCTATCTACGAGAGGTGTGCAAGGAACTGGTAAGGAGAAATCAATACATCCCGCGCATTAAATTGGTTGTCAAAACTCTAGTTAAAGATCAATGGTCGGCATGTGACTCAGAAAATAATTTTTCTTTGTTGTATGAATTGTTGCGTTCAGAACATGGACTTGACGTTTGTATTGAAGGGCTGAATACTTTAATTGATAATTACTCCGATCAAAACCGAGCAAATTTAGAAAAAACCGTATCTCTTTCCCTTGACATCATCCTTAGAGAAGCAAATTATCCAAAGATCATTGAGTTCACACAAAAACTCATAAGGTCCCCCTTGTCTGAGGTGCAGTCCCAAGCTCTAAAGCTTCTTGTCCGACTTGTGAACAAAGGACAAGCCATCGACGAAGCTCGATCCGCACTTAATGGGAGGCTAAACCTCACTCATGACGAAACAAACGCTATGAGGGATAATCTTGAAAGGGCGATTAATCGGGCAAGTGAACTACCGAAAAGACCCTGGTATCACCGCTTCCTTACCTAATCCAAAAACGAGGTTCCCTCCAGCTTGTGATTATTTGTTTCATGGGATAGGCTTCTAAGGAATTTTAACTGCAAGGAGCTTGTATGACTAGCCCATCATCCACTCTTCATCCTGGAACTCTTTCCTCTTTTTCTGGAGCTTTGGTAGAACTTTCTTCCGATGTGACGATCATAAAAGAAGGGGATGGATTTCTAAAACAGGTGGGGAAGTATAGTATTGGAACCTCGTTGCTTGTTCTTTCCACCTCCTTTGCTTTAGTTGAGACCGTTCTCATTTTCCCCTTTTACCTCACGGCTAAAACCTTTGAGCTTGCCTGCTGCACTCTGTTCTCCTATCGAAATGTCACTTGGCTGACAAACAACATTGTCAACCCTCTTGGCAGAGCGGTAAATACCTCCTTCCTCTATGTCGTGATTGGGGGCAATCGACTCTTTAGCCGGATGTTTGGAGAGAAGTATGTCCGCTCGACCGACAGATCCATCTGGAGCTGGTTTCCAAGTTTGCAACTAAATGTTGCCCATGCATCTCTTGCAAAGACAAAGTCGATACCGACAGAAGTGAACCTCTCTGCTGATCAAATAGCTCAAGCGGGAAATGCAACCTTGAAAAAGAAAGACTATGTTGCCCTTTCTAAAGCTCTCGAGATGCTTGCAAAAAAGGTTGAAACTAAAAGAAATACTGCAGCTGCTGGAGAACTCGCTAAAGAAACTTTAGATGAATACGCCCTATCTCCCTCTCCAATCGTGCTTGAGAAGCTTCTGGACCTTCTTTTTCTTCTAGTTGGCGCTTGGCACTCAAAAATCTATTCCACGGCATCCGAAGCTGCAAAACTTGCTATTTCTGAACAAAAAAACCTTAAAAAAGGGCTAGCGATTTTAAGGTTGCTTCAAAAGCGAGGGGAATTTTTCTGGACCCCCAAAATCATCGACACTCTTAATCATTTAACAGACCCGGAAATGATCATCGACGCCCTAGATCTGATCAAAAAAGCTTCCGAGGAAGGCATTATCAATGAAGGGGTTGTTCAAACAGTCCTAGACGTGGATTGTTGCATTGAAGGGGTTAGAGATAGGCAAGTTCACATCTTCAAGGGGCTGGTTCGAAATGGACAAGCCGTCTCTGAAGCATCCAAATTTGCACAAACCCTTTGGGAAAATAAGAGTCTACTCGACAAACTCGGTGGCCTATCCCTCTACAAGGAGCTTGTGGAAAAAATAGGGGGGGAAGGTCACCAAGCAGCGAGGGCAGCTGCGGCCCTTGGTCTAAGATCTCCCGAACCGAGTATTCGATTAGAGTCGATTGCGATCCTAACAAAACTGCCGAATGTCGAGAATCATCTCACCGAGATGCTTAATGCTACAGATAACCTAGAAACGGTCAGTATCGATGGTGTAAAGCGCCTAACTCCTCTTTTCCAAGCGTTGATTGATCACAATCATTCCTTCCCAGAAGTCGTTCGTTGGGCTGATAATTTTGGAGAGTCTACCGATACAGATGTTATAAAAGAAGCAAAAAACCTGTTTGTCAATCTAGTAAAAAAACGACAAGGGATTGAAGAAGCGACCCGACTATTAGAAAGACTCAAAACTGAAGAAACCCTTTTCCTTATCCATCCAGAAGAGTTCGAAAACCAAATAGCCCAAGCTCAGGCTGCAATTGCATATGCTAACTCTTTTAGAGGTCGATTGGCTCGAGTAGTTGGTCTAGCTGAATAGCTATAGAACTATTCCTCTCTTTGAGATAACATTACCTCATGAGAGTCGCGATTGTTGGATCATCAGGAGCTGTTGGAAGTGAGCTTGAAAAGCTCATTCACGCTCGCAAATTTCCCCACAGAGAGCTACGCTTATTCAACTCGCAAACTGAGCCCTCTTTCGCGGGAGTTGACCTCGCTTTTTTTTGTGTCTCCTCTGAGCTTGCTAAAATTCTCATCCCAAAAGCCCGCTCTGAGGGAACCATCTGCATCGACTCAAGCAGCACCTTCCGCTCGGATCCTCTGATTCCTCTCATTATCCCCGAGATTAACAAAAGTGCGCTTGGCTCCCATAAAGGGATTATCGCCTCTCCTAACTGCACCACAACCCTTATGCTTTTGCCGCTCGCTCCTATCCACAAACAATGGGGAATCAAACGGATCATCGCTAGCACCTATCAAGCCGTGAGTGGAGCTGGCGGCAAAGCCATCAAAGAACTCGAAGTGCAGACCCAAGCAGCACTTGCTGGAACAACATGTGCTCCTGAAGTGTTCCCCTTTCCATGTGCCTTCAACGTCTTTCCCCACGAATCTTTAGTTGGAGAAGATGGCTTTGTTGAAGAAGAGACAAAGATGGTCACTGAAACAAAAAAAATTCTTGCCGATCCAACCATTGGAGTGTGCGCCACTTGTGTTCGCGTTCCTGTCGTACGCTCCCACTCGATCGCCCTGAATGTAGAACTTACCAAGCCCTTTACAAAAGAGGAGCTCTTCCAAGCTCTTAGTAGCGCCGAGGGAGTGGAGTTTTCAAAAGAGGCGAGGCACACAGCCCTTGACGCAGCAGGCCAATCCAACATATTGTGTGGGAAGCTGCGCGAAGACCCCACAAACCCCCAAGCATTTTCTCTATGGGTTGTTGGCGATCAGCTCCTAAAAGGAGCAGCCTTAAATATGCTCCAAATTGCAGAGGTGCTTTTTGCTTAAGTTGACTGAAACAAACCGAAAATGGTGGGTGCTCGCCGCCATGGCAAGCTCGATCTCGATGATCTTCATCGATGTGACGGTCCTTCCTGTTGCTTTGCCCACCATCCAACGAAATCTCGACTTTACCGAACTTGGCCTGCAGTGGCTTATCAATGTCTACACTCTCATCCTCGCAGTATTTGTCATTGCAGGGGGAAAACTAGGAGATCGGATAGGGCGCAGAAACGTATTTTGCTCTGGGCTCCTCCTCTTTTCCTTAGGCTCTATTTTGTGTGGGCTAAGTATCCACGAGCTCTGGTTCATTCTCTCCAGGATCGTTCAAGGCGCTGGAGGCGCTCTGCTCATTCCGACAGCAGCCACGATTTTGTTCAACGCCTTTCCGCCTAAGGGACGGGGAAAGGCAATGGGTCTTTATGTGAGCATTGGCGCTGTTTTCCTTGCCCTTGGACCTTTCATTGGCGGGGTGTGCACACAGTATTTGTCTTGGAGATTTGTCTTTTGGATCAATATCCCGATTGCCATTATTGGGTTTTGGCTGACGATGCTCGTCGTGAAAAAAGATAAAGGAGAGCCGATCCCGTTCGACCTCATCGGTTTTTTTACCTCAACTCTTGGAATCAGCGCGATCATTATCTCAATCATGCAGAGTGTCCAATGGGGATGGACCTCTCCTCTTACTCTAGCTCTTTTAAGTTTTGGGATCATCGCCATGGCACTCCTTTGGACTTTTGATCATAAAATTAAACACCCTTACATCCCCTTTTCTTTTTTTAAAAACCGGATTTTTCTAGGGGCTGTGATTGCGATTTTTATCACTCAATTCTTATTGATGGTCACAGTCTTTTGGGCTCGGTTTTTTCAAGATGTCTATCATCTCTCCCCCTCCCAAGCAGGACTTTTAAGCCTGGTCTCCAACCTTCCTATCATTTTGGCAGCACCCATTGGAGGTCACCTATTTGATAAGCATGGTCCTAGGGTTCCGATCGGTGTTGGCTTCTTAATGATTGCGGGATCCCTCTTCTGGTTTGTCCAAATCTTAGATACGATGAGCATCCCCCTTGTCCTATCTGCCATCATCCCTTTTGGTATGGGAATCCCGCTCGTTTTAACTCCAAGCTATACAACATCTATGGCAGAGGTCACCGCCGAAAAACGGGGAACGGCGTCTGGCTTATCTAATATGGTCCGGCAACTAGGTGCTACACTTGGAATGGCGGTCATTGGTTCTGTTTTTGCATCGATGAACTTTAACCTTTTCTCCATTGACCTGAAGAAAAACCTCGATACTGCAACCGCTGACCCAAATGAATTTGATGGACTCCTTTCAAAGGTGCCAGAAGCTGTCGAAGCACTCAATAAGCTCCCTCCAGAAAGCCAAACGTTTGTCGAAAAGGTTGCCCTTAATTCCTACTTTGACGCCTTCACTTCGATCAATATCGTTGCAATGCTAGCTGCAGTTGTTGGACTTTTTCTTTCTTTTTGGCTGATCAAAGTGAAAAAGCAGCCTGAGATTCAAATGTGAGCTTTTCTTTCGTGACTGGATGGGAAAAAGTAATCTTGTGGTGATGAAGAGGGATCTGATCTTGTCTTTTCCTAGCCCCATACTTTTGATCACCCACAATCGGATGCCCCATCTCCCCAAACTGCGCGCGAATTTGGTGATAACGCCCTGTATGAAGCTGAACTTCAACAAGTGCTTTGCCTCCCCTCGTTTGCTTTTTTCGATAGGTAAGGTGAGCAAGTTTCCCCTCTGGATCAGCTTCATCCACTACATGAGCTCGAAACGAGCCGTGAGAAAGATAATGGGTCAATGAGCCCTCTTCCTCTACTTCACCTTCAACGATCGCAAGGTAAACCTTTTCAAACTCTCCGGCTCGCATTGCTTCGTTGAGCCGCTTCAAGGCTTTGGTTGTCTTTGCAAAAACAACAATACCACTTGCTGGCTTATCGAGTCGATGGATCGGCTCGAGAAAAATCGCCCCCTTTTTTGAGAAGAAGTTCTTTCCCCACTCTTTAGCCATCTCATGGAAATCAGGTTGGGTTGCAATCCCCGCTGGTTTTTCAAGGATGACGAGGTGATTGTCAAAGTAGATTGGTTCCATACTACATGAAAAATCCCTGCTTTCTTTGGCGAAGCGCCTCATAAAGCAAAAGTGTTGTTGCAGTCGCCACGTTGAGTGAATCGGCTTCTCCGCGCATAGGGATGGAGACTTTGATATCGGCAGATGCAAGCCACATTTCGGTGAGACCAATCTGCTCGGTCCCGACCACAATCGCTACAGGACCAGAGAGGTCTGCTTCGGTAAACTCGAGCTCAGCAGCAGGGCTTGTTGCGACCACCTCGATTCCCTGCTCTTGCAGCCAAAAGGAGGTCTCTCCTCCTTTTGCCTCGACCACCGGAATGGTGAATAGCGTCCCCACACTGGCTCGCACCACATTGGGGTTGTAGATGTCGGTGCATCGATCACAAACAATTACTCCATCCGCTCCAATTCCATCGGCGGAGCGTAAAATCGATCCTAAGTTGCCCGGCTTTTCGATCGCTTCTGCAACGACAAGGATGGGATTATCCGAAAGTTGTGATCCCAGCAGCCCCAGCGAGTCTCTTCGCTGGACGGCAACGGCTAAAAGCCCGTCGGGCCGATCCCGATAGGAAATTTTTTGGAAGACAGAAGGGGTGCACTCATAGACAAGCGCCTTATCAGCTTCTATCTGCGAAATCAGATCGGGCTCATTCTCCCCTAAAAAAAGATCCGAGCAGAAGAAAAGGGTTTTGATGGTCCATCCGTTGTCAACAGCTCGACGAAGCTCTCTATATCCTTCAATCAAAAAAAGGCCCGACTCATCTCTTTTGCGCCGGTTTTGAAGTTTCACTGCCTCTTTCACCTGAGGATTTTGCAAACTAGAGATTTTCATGGACCCCACCGCGCAAATGCTCCCGATGGGAGATCTTTCCCCGTTTCTGATGTAAGCACCATCTCACCAGACTCCGCCTTGCTTGGCACCACCTCTTCAAGCAGATGCTTCATGACAATCGGAGTCATCCCGCTCGTGTGGGTCGAACAAATAAAGAAAAGAGGAGAGTCGCTTAAAAGCTGTTTGCCAAGACGCAAAAGCTGACGAATATCCCGTTCGATTTTGAACACTTCTCCTTTGGCTCCCCTCCCAAAGCTGGGTGGGTCAAGAACAATCCCATCATACTTGCGCCCGCGCCTGATTTCTCTTTGCAAAAACTTAAGAGCATCATCGACAATCCAACGAATGGGGCGATCTTCTACGCCATTTAGCTTGGCATTCTCACGCGCCCAGCTAACCATCCCTTGCGAAGCATCCAGATGGCAGACAGAAGCGCCAGCTTTAGCAAGAGCGATGGTCGCTCCTCCCGAGTAGGCAAAAAGGTTGAGGACCGATCCTCCCCCATTTGCACGCACCTTGTCGCTAGCCCAGTTCCAAAGGATGCTGTGCTCAGGAAAAATCCCAAGGTGACCAAACTCTGTAGGGCTGAGTTTGAACTTCACCCCCTCGTGCTCAACCATCCAAGATTTTGGGAGCTTCCCTTTCCACCCCTTGTCGTCATCACGGGTAAAGACAGCATCTGCTTCTTTCCAATCAGAGTGGGCGGGCTCCCAAAGGGCAGCACCACTAGGGCGAACAATTGAGACCGAGCCAAAACGCTCAAGTTTTTTTTGGTTTCCAGAATCAACTAGGCAATATTTCATCCACTAAGTATACTCTTTTCGCAAATTGAGAGCATTTTAAAAATTGTTAAAGAGTTCAAATGAACAGAGTAGAGCCAGGGCAATCGAGTCCCATAGACCCCCATTTACCATGCCAACCCACTCCCGAGCGTCAAAGAGTAGAGTTGAACCCTCTAGAGAGCCTTGAAAGTTTGGAGCCCCCCCACTCAACCACCAAGTTATTTATTGAAGACCTCGGAGGATTCATAAAAAACCTCTTTCTTTGGCCTGTCCACGGCTACCATCTGCTAACTCAACAAATCTTTTTTTGTATCTTCTTTCCCATCCTTCTCCCTTTAACTCTTTTTGAAGTGATCCTAGACTTTTATATTTACGTCTTTTCATGTGGTCTCATAAATATTTCTAAGGAGCCTCAGTTTGAACCTTCCTCCCCTACTAGAAAGAGGGAAACAGATCTAGCCACCTTTGCAATACAACAAGGGTCTGAGGATAGATTTGCAATATCCCATGGGCGCCTTCTTCACCACATAGACACCTACCTCGATTTTGCAACTACCTACTCCAAAGATACCCTAAGAGGAAAAGCAAATGACCACACAAACTGTTTGATTAAAGTGCAGGTTGGACAAAGTGTGAAGCTTTTCCAATTCCATCCCGATCAACCAAAGGAAAGCATCCTCTCATCGTATCTTGCATTCATCCAAGCCAATAGTAGTGATGGCACACATGTTCAGCACACCTTTGCATTGCTCGATTACTCCTACTTTCTTGGAATGTATCGAGTCAAAACCAAAACCGATCTATTGAACGTGACAATGCGCGAAAGAGTCGCTAGGCCTCAGACTAGTGAAGTGGATACTAACGAAGGGTACCAAGAAGAAGAGGAGCACCGCTCTTGCACTGCATGTATTCGAAGATGCCTCAGAAGGCTCGACCAAGGGCAAGAAGCCCGCTTAGAGGTCGTCCCAGATCAGATCCCGCTCGATAATGGAGCTGCTGCTCCTCCCCCCCCCCTTCTTCTGACTACACAACCCCCCAATGGAACCACAGGGGGGCGCAATTGGAAACACACCCGAGAAGATCATCAGACCACTGAAGGATATGCGATTTGGCCCGGCTATACCAGAGAAATCTGCCGCAATGTGATCAATAAAAGCCTGAAAGGAGAAGTGCTTTCTAAAAACCACATTTCTTTATATGATATGGACCACCTTGTTACTCTATAAATAGGAGGAGAATATGCGGATTGAATCAAAAAGCGGCACACACCTAGCAGCTCCTCATGAACCTATCTCTTTTAGGCCCAATTTTTCGGTTGCCGACACCTTATCAGAAAAGTCGAATACAGCATCGACAGAAAATAGCAGAGGCTTTTTTTACAAAATTTATGATGGGATAGCTTATGGCTGGAGCTGTGTGAAAGACTTCTTCGACGGCATTTTCAAGTTCTTGGACCGATTTTTTCAGGCTGCCTTTTCTTCAAGCCCACGTCCAAAACTTGATATTTATGCCCTTTTAAAAATGGATTTCACTAAATATTGGCTCGTGTGCACAAGAACCGGGCAGATTCGGGTTGTGCAAAAAGATCCAACAATCCTTCGATGGGTCAAGAGTCTTCTTTATATTTTTAGCTTTGGCTTACTAGATGTATATGGCCATATTAAAATCGAGCGTGTAGTGAAAGGCATCTATGCACACTTTGAAAGAGACTATGCCATATCTCCTGAGGCTAAAAATCTCTATATTGAATTAGTCACCAATCTCGACGAGACACGCAATGATATGGGCAAAGTGAATAGCCGTCGTCTTGAAGAGCTAAAAACTAAAATCTCAGCCTACGATGCTCGTTAGTTCACTGACAGCTCGATCACAGGTAGCTTCGATGACCGATTGGCGGTCCCCCTCAAAGTGGCATTTCACCACATGTGGTTTTTTGCCCTGTTCTGCTACAGCAATGTAAACGGTGCCAATCGGTTTTCCATTCCCTCCTCCTTTAGGGCCAGCAATGCCCGTCACAGCAGCACCATAGTCTGCTCCCGTTTCCTTCATGAGCCCTAGAAGCATCTCATTTGCCGTCTCTCTAGAGACAGCTCCATGAACATCCAGAGTTTTTCGAGAAACGTGAAGAAGCCTTTCCTTCAATGCATTGGAATAAGTAATAAGCGAGCCCAAAAAATAGGACGAGGCATCGGGAATAGAGGTAAATCGAGCAGCCAAGTGCCCTCCAGAGCAAGACTCTGCCAAAGCTAGACTTTTTTTTCGATCGACCAAAAGCTGATGCAGCTTTTTTGCCTTATCCATAGCCCACCTCCAATTGGCTTTTTTTCAAACCTGGGTGATTGTTTATCCAAGAAAAACACTGCTTTCCTAAACGGATCACCTGATTTTTCCGCTCACCCTCAAAGAGAAGAGGAGTCGCAACGGTATGGTGCCGCACCCATTTTGCTAGCTTGTGAAACAGCTCACTGTTTGGAAACGACTCGCTTTTATCTACTTTCAGGGCCTTTTGTGTCTTGGGATCGAGAAAAAGCTGCGGGTAGGAAAACTGGATTCCCCATGTAATACTCCCCTCTCCCATCACTCCGGAATAGAGACGATCCGTATAGATAAAGTGGTGTCTCTTCAGCTGAATGACAGGTCTTTTTGCCTTTACCAAAAACTTCCCATTGGGAAGAGGCATTGCATAAAGAAGCTTAGGATCGAGTGTGAGCATCGCAGAGAAAAAGGGGCGCAGTGCAGCCTCATCGGGAGATTCACCCGATTTCAAAGCATCTACATAGCTTCGATACGCATTGAGAAAAGCCTCCTTTGCAATAAAAAACTGCTCTTCTGCAATTGGGCGGGAACCATCGAGGAGATACACAGATCCTAGATGAGAAAAAAGGTCTTCCATCTCGTTACTATCGATGAGCACCGGAAGCATCCGGGACTTTGATACCTGCAACTGCCCCTCAGAAGCTGGGCTGCTAACGTCGAGAGGAAGAGGCATTGGAACCTTTGCGATAGGAGTTGATGAAAAGATAGATGACCGATAAAAAGATCGCGCTATCAGCAATGTTGAAAATCGGATAGGAGTAACGATACAGGATTAAATAGATCATATCGATCACATGGCCATAGAGAAAATAATCGAGAATATTGCCAAGAGCGCCCGCAACAATGAGTACTAAAGGTAGCTGCGCCCACTTAGGAGGGCGAAAAAAGAGAAGGTAGACGACAATCCCCCCCGTAATAGCGATGCGCAAAAAAAGCCAAAGCTGAGGAAATGCAGAAAAAAGCCCCCACGCGATCCCGGTATTGGTTGCATGGACAATCGAAAGTGTGATGAGCGGCGTTTGAAACACACCAATCCCCCCAAAAGGATAGCCTCCATAAGATTGGAAAAGAGGGAGATTATGGATCACCCAGTATTTGGTTGAAAAATCAAAAAAAAGGACAAGAGCAAACGCTACCCATTTGCGCATCGTCAAAGCGTGCCTTTTTCAAACTTCTCTTGGGCTGCCACTGTCATAATTGCATAGGGGATCACTTCGAGACGCTTTAGAGGAATCTCTTCTCCGGAAAGGTCACAGACACCATAGTTTCCTTCTTCAATCTTTTCGAGAGCTCGATCAATTTGGTGTACGATCTGAATCTCCTTATCGGTCAACTTCAAACTTAGGGCGCGGTCGTAATCATCGGTCCCTTCATCGGCCTGATGCTGAGAATAGCCCTTTGTTTCTGGCTGGCTTTTCACATCTTCACTTGCTTCTTGCACTTGCTTTGTGATCTCAGCTCTTAGCTGCTGAAGTCTTTTTTTAAACTCTTCAATCTGTGCTTTCTTAAGTGGCATTTGCAGACTCCTTTTCCTCATAAACGTCTGAGGGAGCAATATTTTCAATGGCGTGTTTCAGTTCATTGATCTGTTTGAAACGGCGATAGACACAGGCAAAGCGGATAAAGGCAACCATATCCAGCTCTTGCAGATGCTTCATCACAATTTCTCCCAGCTCAGTCGCTTCTATTTCTCGGATTTGACGCTCCATCAGCTCAGCGGTGATCTTATATGCGATCTCTCGCACCTGTCCATGACTTACTCGAGTATGGCGGCAAGCAGCTGCTAGGCCGCGAATCAGCTTCTCTTGCTCAAAATCCTGATAGACTCCGTCCCTTTTACGAACTTGAATCGTCAAATCTACCGTCTCAAAGGTAGTGAACCGACGCAGACATTTCAAGCATTCGCGCCTTCGACGAATTGCATTCGTCTGCTCGGCATTTCGTGAGTCAGTCACCTTCGACTCTTCATGGTGGCAAAATGGACAACGCATATCTTAACTTGCCTGGATATAAACTTGTTTGGGGTTTTTACGAAAGAAAAAATTCAAAAAAAGAACCAAAATTTGAAAATTCGGAGGAGGTGGGATTCGAACCCACGAAACGCTTATCACGTTTACACGCTTTCCAAGCGTGCTCCATCGGCCACTCGGACACTCCTCCAAACACGAAGATGCTACCCTATGGGAGCTTATCTGGCAAGTATTGACAAAACACTATTCTATAACCCGCTTATAATTAAGGAATTATAAAAAAATACAAAAAAACTTCTTCTTAAGTCATTGAAAATCATAGTTTATATGTTTAATTTAATATTTTCACAAAATTAAAATTATCTTATAATAAATATATAAATAATAAAATTTAGTAATTTTATAAATAGAATATGTTTTAATAACCTAATAGCATCTAAATTATGAGTCGTACCCCAAGATGAATACTATGATCAATGCCTCCAATCAGCTAATTTTTCAGAACACTCCCCGTGCAACTTCTGCTTTTTCAGAAATGCAAGACTGTAATTATATGGCACTTAGTAAAGGACATGTAAGTGACTCTAATACAACTAGTAGACTCTACAAAACAGATTCTTGGGAAATCCACCTTTGACCCAAAACCCCCGCTGAGGTCGCGGGAGAAAAAATCCTCCGGCCAACACTAGATATGACTCAATCTTTCCTTTCTAAGCTTTCATGATTGAGCAGTTGGGCATGGGACGCTGTTTCCAAAGCAGGCAATATCCCTCCATTCGCGCTTCCCTTAGCTGCAGCCGAATCTTTTTCACACACAAAGGAAGACACACAACTCCAGCAAAATGCAGATGCTAATCTTCTACTTTTGGCAGTTCGGGAAGGAAACTCGGAAAAAGCCTCTCTTCTTCTAGAAAACGGCGCGAATCCAAATCTTGAATATATTAACTTCAAGACTCTTTTAACTGAGGCCATCCGATTCTAGCCCATGGTGCTGATCCTAATCTTAAAAGTATGCGGGGGCAACCTTTATCTTTGGCCGTTGCCCGTGGAAACAGGGAAATAGTCGGTCTGCTTCTAAACAATGGCGCGGATCCTAATCTTACTATAAAATACGCTAGACGCCTAGGTCATGCAGATATTGTCGAGCTGCTGAAAACTCATGGAGGGAAAGAACCAATCTTTACCATTGAACAATTTAATATCCTGTATAGTCGACTTGTGTTCTTTGGTGCAAGTTACCTTTTCGTAAAACTCATTAAGAACTCACTCCAATGGGCTGGTAAATGGGCCGCTGCTAGAAGGAATTTACACTGGGCCGCCTACTTAAATAAGGACCCATCCGTCTCTGCACTTATCAGACGCGGCCATAGTGTCAATGCAGTAGATTCAACGGGGTCAACTCCTCTCCATCTAGCAGTGACACCTCCAGGAACAGGCCCGAACGCAAGAACTTTTTTTGAGACCTCTAAGATTAGATCTTATCTTATGAATGCACTCGGTCTCTCTAGAACGAACTACTCACAAGAGAGCCGTCAAAATACCCTTGCAACAGCCAATACCCTTCTTCAGAACAGAGCTGATTTGAGTATACGCAACCAGAGAAATTTGACTCCATTGGAAATGACTACAGTTCCAAATAGCCCCCATTTTCCTCGCCGTCAATTGATGGATAGCCTGATTCAGCATGGCGCCGACCAGCACCTCCAGGATAGTTCTGAGCAAACTCTTCAGCACTACCAAGAAAATCATCCATGCGATGATATCGATTTTACTCCAGAAGAAGGCCGCCTTGCCTTTGAACACCTGGAAGATGCGAATGACAGCCTCGAACACGATGAGACTTATCCACAGTTAGTTTGTCCTATCACGAATTGCCTTATATGGGATCCGGTTTTAGATCCTACAGATGGGAAGACAGTGTATGAGAGAAATGCTATTGTTCAATGGCTCCAACAAAACCCAACAGCCTTACAAACTAGGCAGCCTCTTACATCAAATGAGCTCTTAGAGGGTGTTTGAAAATTTAAGTTGCTTGTAGTAAAATTTTTGCATTTCAGTCTCATAGGAGGAAATGCAAATGAAGCGATACCCAGGAGAATTAACCGACAAAGAATGGTTATTGATT
>Ga0180438_10001599_pt1 | contig 39912 bp, 27 predicted proteins | sample SS_ome_12_FD_132455 | JGI IMG/M metagenome (GOLD analysis project Ga0180438, IMG submission 132455) | Hypersaline lake sediment archaeal communities from the Salton Sea, California, USA - SS_3_D_2 metaG | ecosystem: Environmental > Aquatic > Non-marine Saline and Alkaline > Hypersaline >... | reverse complement strand
GCGCGGACGTGCGGATTGCCGCTGTGGGGGCCGTCCGGCCGCTGGCGGGTGCTCTCGGGCGGCACGGCCGAGAGAATCGGCGTGACGCCTTTCATGTCCTTGGCGAACCGCATGTGGTAGTACCACTCGTCCTGCGCTTTGAACGGTTTGAGTCCCCGCGCGGCCGGGTGATCGGGAAACGTCTTGAAATGGGCCTCCCAGTGCGGATTGACCGACCAGTGCCGCTCGTAGCTCCCGCCGATCCAGGCGATGAGCCGCTCGATCGCCTTGGGTTCGGCGGGATCGACCGTATAGTGAATGCACGCCAACCCCACCCCCTTCTTCATGAGCGGCTCGAGCCGGTCGCCCAGCGTCTTGACCAGGCGCCCCCCGTCGCTCCCCAGCACGATCGCGTCGGCCGTGTCCAACACGCCGAGGTCCCCGTCGTCCCGAACGACCACCGCCTCCACGTCCGGCACGTTCTCGCTGAGTATCCGCGCCAACATCCGAAACGCCGCCCCGTAAGCATGGCCGCCGTAGCCGTGGCTCGGCTTGCCGTGGACGAAGACGATCTTCTTCGTCTCTTCCGCAGCGGCGCGGGAGGGGAACGCCGCGGCCGCGAGCGGCAGGGCGGCGGCTGCCAGGGCGAACAGCAGGGTGAAACGCTTGTGTGTCATGCGCTCGTTCCTTTCTCAGGGCGTAGGTTGGTCTAAGTCACTTCGTTCAAGCCGCTTCCCACTCGTACATCTTCAAGGAAACGCTAGGTTTCTCGTCGCCGGTCAGCAGAGGCAGCGGAAGCCGTGAATATTCACACCAAAGCGTGATTCAAAATCTCTCGTCAGTCCAATTCGCCGTCTGGAAGGGACTTCACGGATGCCCCGGCGGGGCAGCGAGGGATGCCACCAGCTTCTGCAAACCTGCGCTGCGTCTACTTTCCGGAAACAGGTCGACGTGCTGAATCCGGTCCAGTGTTCGGGTGTCGTCGATCTCGATGGGCGGGACTTCGCATTCCGCCAACCGCACGGGGAAGATGTAGGACTGCCCGGGACCGTACTGGCGGAAGGTGGCGATCGCGTCGCGCACTTCCGGGTACACGCCGGCACGATAGCGATTCTCGGTCAACTCCGGCGACAGGCAGACGACGACGGCATAGGCGTTCTTCATCGCCTCGCGGATCGCTTCCTTCCAGTCACGCCCGCCGAGGATGTCCTCGTCCCACCAGACCGGCTCGCCTGCGGCCTCCAGGTCTTCCACCAACCGCGCCACCTCGCCCTTGTTGTCGTGGCAATAGGATACGAACACGTGTTTCTCGCCCATTTCTCTTCGCTTCCTTGTTCTGTCATGGCGGCGTCTGAGGCGGTAGAGGGCTGAGTCAACACCGTTGAGCAAATCGACAACTGCGTATGACTTCTCGGCACCCTCAGGGAAATAGGTCCGCTCTCCGGCCTTCTCGAGCTTTAGGAGATGAGGATAGGACACGGTGACCTCCGGTTTGTCGGGCAATGGAACTTCCTCCTTCGGCTTCAGTGCCGGGATCGTGTCGTGGACGTAGCGGAAAGCGCCGCGCACGACCGCCAGACGTTCCCGCCGCGATTCCACGTCTCCCTGCACGGCGATGAACGCCTTATTCTTCTCCGTATCCCCGCGCACCAAGACCGTATTGCCATCGATCTTAAGGACCGTCCCGCTGCGCCAACTGAGCCTGCGATCCACGTGCTGGTGCATCCGCACGATGAAGCGGCAGAGCACGCCCGCCGGCAGCACGGGATACGCGTATTGGAAGTTCAGCGATTCGTCCGGCTTCCAGTCCAGGTTCTCCGGCTCCTTGGGGTCGAGCAGTTCCGGGATCAGCCAGCGTGTTTGCTTGCCCGAGTCGATCTGGTAAGCCAGCTCGAACTGCATCATCTTGCGCACGATGAAGTCGTGACGGCTCGCGGGATAGCCGTCGAGCGCGTTCAGCACTGCCGCCAGCTTCTGAGGCGTCAGCAGGCCGTCTCGCTTCTCCTTCAATTCCTTGTCGTTGACGATGGCATACACACCGCCTGTCACCCATTCCGGATTCAGCACGAAGGGGTCATTCTGGGCGTAGGGATCCTCCGGATCCTGGAAGTTCAACACCACGCCCAGATCGTGTAGGAAGCGGATCAGGCGGTCTTGGCTTTCCCGCTTGCCGACCTTGTGGCGACGGCAGATGGCGCGGTAGTCATCGATCGGGATGTAGTTCTTCGCCTGCGCCGTTCGCTCCAATTCCGCTTTCACCGCGAAATAGCTCTGCGGCAGCTCGTCGAACACGTGCGGCAGGCGGCGCACGTGCTTGCCGATCTCGCGGCGGAGTTCCGCGATTCCCTGGCCCGTGGAGCAACTGGTCTGGATGAAGCCCCGGATGTTCGGGTAGTCGCGCATCAGGCGCGTCTCGTTCAGTTCGTGCGGATGCTGGTCGCACTTGTTGACCACCACCAGCACGGGCGAGTCGCCCCCGTAGCTCTGGATGATCTTCAGCCAGTAGTGGATATTGCTTTCCTTCTCGCCGGCCCGGGCGTCGATCACCAGCAGGTACAGGCTGCGGCGCGTGAGGAAGAACTGGTGCGTGGCGTGCATGATCTCCTGTCCGCCGAAGTCCCAGACGTGGAGGTTGACCCGCTCGAACTTCCCGTCCGCTCCCTTCTTGCCCTGGACGTCCCAGTCGTCGATGTTGATGCCTTCGGTCGGCAGCTCGTCGGGATCGCACGGCTTGTTGTGGATCAGGTAGTGAACGAGCGAGGTCTTGCCCACGCCGCCCTGGCCCACCAGCAGCATCTTGGCTTCGTTGAGCCGCCGCGCCGGTTCTGCCCGCGACTGGAAGTACCAGTCCAGGATCGCCCGCGGATCGGCGTGGTCTTTGCTCCCAAGCAAGAGGTGACCCGAATCTTGGAACTTCGTGCCCAGTATCTCCGGCGGGATGCCCAGCGCGTCGTTGCCGTGCAGGAACAGGGCTTCCAGTCGCCCGCAACGTCCCAGCGACTCCGGCAGGTTCGTCAGTCGGTTCTCAGAGAGGTTCAGCAACTCCAACTGTGAGAGCCGGCCCAGCGACTCCGGCAGCGCCGTCAAGTGATTTCCGCCAACGTCAAGCAATCGTAGGCTTCTAAGGTCGCCTATTGATTCTGGCAAAGCGTTGAGCTTATTATGGAGTGGATTGTCGTCACCCCATCCCATCACCCAATTGTCGCCCGCCGTGACACGCCCTAGGTAGAGTTTCCGCAAATTCGTTAGGGATCCTACCCACTCTGGGAGAACTTCAAGTGATGTCGCGGCAACTCCGAGCGTAGTCAACCGTGTGAGCCCTGCCAATGACGCCGGCAGTTCTCCAAGCTGGATCCCTGAAACGTGCAATTCAGCAAGTTGCGTGAGCTGGCCCAGCGACCCTAGCAGGGACGTTGGTTCGTTGGAGGAGAGGTTGAGCGTCTGCAACTGCGTGAGCCGGCCCAGCGACTCCGGCAGCGCCGTCAGTTGGTTGTGGGAGAGGTCCAGCGACTGCAACTGCGCGAGCTGGCCCAGCGACTCCGGCAGCGCCGTCAGTTGGTTCTGGCGCACGTCAAGCGTCTGCAACTGCGTGAGCTGCCCCAGCGACTCCGGCAGCGCCGTCAGTCGGTTGTCGGAGAGGTCAAGCTGCTGCAACTGCGTGAGCCGGCCCAGCGACTCCGGCAGCGCCGTCAGTTGGTTGTGGGAGAGGTTCAGCGTCTGCAACTGCGTGAGCTGGCCCAGCGACTCCGGCAGCTCGGTGAGCTCCATGTGCCTCAGATTGAGTGCGGTTGCCCCGGTGCGACGTGCTTCTTCGATCTTCCGTTCCGCTTTTCGATAAGCCTCATCACGCGCCATGACCAGCCTCCGGTCGTGAGGACTGGCGGAAGTCGATGATTCCGCCGGCGGGCAGCCGTGACCGGTTTGGAGTGTTTCACGGGCCCCCGAACATCATCTTCCACTCCACGGTCCCCGTTGTCGAGGGGACCGTGCGGAGCGTGGCGGTTTCGCCTTGGCTGGCAATCTCCGCCGGCTGGCCGCCGACCGCGGCGGTTTCGAGCTGGAAACCGGCCGGAAGGTGGACGGTGAGCACGTACGGATCGCCGACGACCACCGCGCTTCGGCCGGAGAGGGTTTTCGCGGGGGCGTCCCATTTCACGTCGGAGAGGCTCACGCCGCCCTGGGAGATGTGCCGGGTGGTCGAGAGGACCCAGGGGTGCTCGCGGGCCTCGCGCATGGCGAAGACTTGCATGGCGTTGTTCTCGTCCATCGCCGGGGCGGTGAACGAGCCGGCGTGCTTGCCGAGGTATTTTTGGGTCCAGAACTCGAAGACCAGGTACTCCCGGTCGTCGGGCAGGCCGAGGTCGGCGAACTTGACTTCCTGCTCGGGCAGGCCGTGATAGTCGAACTTCCACTCCTTCTCCCGCTTCTGGCCCCACTGGATCCGCGCCAGCACCGACCAGTGGTCGAACGGCCGGTCGATCTCCTGGAGCCACCACGCAATCGCATTGCGCCCGTGGCCGTAGAGCTGCCCGGGCACGGTGAAGAGCACCGGCGAGCTGCGCTTCATGCCCTCGATGTTGCGGTCGTCCCGGTAGACCTCAACCTTGTCACTGACCATGAGCACGGCGCCCGCCATGGCGCAGACGGCGGGCCGGATCACGGTTCGGGCCGGCACGGGCTGCTGCAAGCCGAAGACCCGCATCATGGCGTCCTCGTCCATCAGCCACAGGCCCATGACGTCGCAATGGTCGGGATCGCCCCGCCAGAGCACGCCTTCGAGGTGGTTGTATTGGGCCAGGGTGCGGGGCTGGAAGCCGTCGTTGCTCAGCCGGGCGCCGTCGACCAGCCCGATCACGACCCGGGCGTTCCCCACGGTGTGGCAGGCCAGCACGTAGACGTCCCGCCCCAGCTCTTCGCGGGCGACGACGTCCCACCGTCGCAGCGACTGCTCGGGTGTGGTCGGGTGGTGCTTGAAGAACGCGTCGCACTCCTTGTTCTGGTAGGCACGCAGCAGGTCGCCGGTGCCGTCGATCTTCACGTAGTCCCAGCCCTGCTCCGCGAGCCCGCGGTAGAGCTTTCGGACCATGTTGTCGACCGCCTCCTCGTTGGTCGTGTCGAGCACGTAGAACCCGTGGTTTGTGAAGAGCGAGCCGTCGGGTTTGTGGACGAACCAGTCCGGGTGCTCCTTGGCGATGTCGGCGACGTGCGGGTCGCTGGGGCGGTGGATGCGGTGGACCCAGATGCCGGGCTTCATGCCGGCGTCGCGGATGGCCTTGACCGCGTACTTCCAGCCGCCCGGGAACTTGCTGTTCCAGTTCAGCCAGTTCTCCGGACAGCTCCCGTTGCCCTGCTGGTAGGTGTCGTCGAACTGCATGTACTGGTAGCCGAAGTCGGGCAGATGCTTCTGGACGAACCCCCCCAGCATCGCGTCGAGCGTTTCCTGCGTGAAGCCGTGACGGTACGCCCACCAGGTGCAATAGCCGGTGACCGAGCCCTTCCACACCCGGTAGGTCCAGGGTTCGTAGTAGCTGAAGCCTTGGTGCTTCTGGTAGAACCGCGGGCGGAAGACGATCTGCACCGCCGGACCGCGGCTCTGCCACGAGAAGGTGATGTGGCTCTCTCCGGCCTGTTCGGGCACGATCCGCGTGGCGCCGTCGGCCGGGCCGATCAGGACCCAGTCCCAGCGGCGATCGTAGACGGCGTTGTTGCGCAGGTTGCGGCTTAGGCCCACGCTGTTGCGGACATAGGGGAAACGTGTTTGGGCTTCGGAGGGGGTCTCGGCCGGGAACGCTTCACCGCTGCCGGTGACCGTGCCGGTCAGCACCAGCGTCGTTCCTTCGCTCGCCTCGGCCGGGGTGAAGGTGAGGGTTTGCTCGACCTTCTCGTCCGCGGTGTCCGCCTTCGAGTCGAGCTTGACGGCCACGGTCTTTCCGTCGGCGTCTTTCGCCGTAACGGTGGCGCGTAGGATCTCGGTGCCGTGGTACTCGAGCATCAGCTCGCCCGACGCCGCATTCCACCCGGCCGCGGCGGCAGCGTTGGGTGGCGGAGCAACGTCCTCTCCGGCGGCGGCCGAACCGATGGCGCCCAAAGAAACCACCAGACCCATCTTTAAGAATGATCGCGAAAGCATATCTTCTCCTCAGGACACTGTCGAACCCGAAACCCCTCTTGTGGAGACCGAGGGGTGCTGCGAACGATTGCTGCGACGGTTGTGCCGTCCGTTTCCCCCGCGACGCTCCGGGCGGCTGACGTCAACGTTTCTCCAGTTGCTCGAGGATGCTCGCGGCCACTTTCTCGGCCAGGAAGCGGTAGCCCTCGGGCTTGAAATGGACGTTGCCCGGCTGCGACTGAAGCTCTTTCATGCGCGGCAGCACGTGGGCGTAAAGGTCGTCGATGGCGATGCCGTTCTCGCGCATGATCTTCTCGGCCACCGCGTTGTACCGGGCGGCGTCGCCCTGGAAGCGGCCCGCCTCGCCCTCGGGCACCGGCGTGGTGTTGGCCCAGATGAGCACGGCCCCGGTGGCCTTCAGCCGGCGGACCAGCTCCCGCAGGTTCCGCTCGTAGTCGGGCAGCTCGAAGGTGATCTTGCCGTGCACTTTGTCGCGATGGCCCTGGGTCTTCGACTCCGGATTGCGATAGCAGAGGTCCCACAGCCCCCAGTTGAAGTGGATCACGTCCCACGGCTCGTCGCCAAGCCAAGCGTCGAGCCGGGCCAGGCCCGCGCCCGTGTGCTGGGCGTTGCCGCGGATCCGCTCGACCCGGACCTTGCCGTCGAGTAGCTCCTTTACGTCGCGGGTGTAGCCGATCGAGATCGAGTCGCCGATCAGCAGCGCGCGGGGCAGCTTCGCCGACGGGGCCGGGTCGGCGCGCTTTGCCGGCTCGGCGGCGTGCGAAAACGCGCCGAGTCCGAGCACGACGCAAGACAACACAGCCGGTATCAACATGTTACGTCGCATCATCTTCCGTCCTCGGATGAACCTGACCTTGTCCGGTACATCCCGGCCCCCACCTCGCGACAGGCCCGGATCGTCTCCGGGTACGGCGTGTCGCAGACGTCCAGGAAGCCGATCTGGTAGTTTTCCCCATCGCCGCGCCCGGTGGTGGCCTGATCGCCGTACTGGAACCAGTGGGTGCCGACGATCCAGGGGTTTTCCAGCGCCCCGCGCACGTAATCGCGGTAAGCCGCAGCCCGGGCCTCTTGATTGGCCACGGGCCGCAGGCCGGTGTGCAACATCCCGCGGTCGAGGGCCCCGAAGTGGAACTCGCCGATCACCACCGGCTTGTCGACGCCCTCGGGCAGCCGGAAGTCGGCCACGCTGTAACTGTAGCGGTTGAAGCTGACCACGTCGCAATACTCGGCCGCCGCCCGGACCGCCCGATCGTTGACCCAGGCGAACCGGCAGCCGAGGTACAAGCCCTCGGGATCGGCCGCTTTGACGGCCGCGCGACACACACGAAAATACTCCTCGGCGATGCGGGAGTAGAACGCCGCGAGGTCGTCCTTCGCCTTGCCGGCGTCGGGCGGGGTCGTGCTTTTTAGCAGGGCGTCCCAGGAGGCGTGCCCGGTGCCCCAGGCGTCGTTCAGCCGGGCGACGGTTTCGTACTTTGCCTTGAGCCACTCGGCGAACGCCTGCTTGGCCGGCTGGTTGGCGGGGGAGCGGAGGGCGGCCTCGGCCAGCGACGCCTCGCTGCCCCAGCTCAGCTCGTTGCCCACGAAGTAGCCCAGGCACCACGGGTCGCCGGCCGCGTCGCGGTGCGTTTTCAGGGTGGCCTCAAGGGCCCTTTCGAGGCTCGGGTCGAACGGGTCGGGAAACTTGCCCCAGTAGCCCTCACTGCCCTCGATCTGCCGGGAATGGGCGCTGACCGTCACCACGTAGGTCGTCTTGCGCAGAGCGTAGATCGCCGGGTCGGACCAGTTGGCGATGGTGTTCAAGCCCCAGCTCCGCAGACGGCGGTGGCAAAGCTCGTTGAACTCGATCCGCCAGTCGTCGCCGTGTTTCCTCAGCAGGTTTGCCCCGGTGAAGTTGAACGTCCGGTACGGGCCGCGCCCTTGGTAGTAGCCGTGCGGGGCCCAGTCGCCGCGGCCGTAGAACGCCGCCGCCGGTGTGCCCTCCTCGGGCAGCTCGGCGAAGTAGTGCTCCCGGTCGGTGATCGGCGTGTAGCCGGTCGTCGAGCGGACGCAGTCGATCCCGTGTGACCAGAAGAGCCGCCCCTCGGGGTCGACGAGCCACCACCGGCCGTCCCGTTTTTCCACGCGGAACCGGCCGGTCGCTTCGAGCTTCGGGCCGTCGGCCCAGCCGCCGTAGTGGTTCCACCCCTCGGGCCCGGGATGCGCGGCCAGGTCGGCCGCCTCCTCTTGCTTCCGCCGCGCGAGGTCGTCGTCGGAGTGCGTCTTGTCGGGCCAGTCGCGGTGGACGTACTGCCCGTAGCGATCGACCAGCGGGAAAAGCTCCTCGTCGTCCCAGCTTCGCCAATCCGACTCCTCGCCGCCGGCGCGCAGGTTGGCGACTTCAAACACGTGGGCCGCCGCCGGCTTGGCCAGGAAGATGCTGATGCGGCCGATGCCCGTCGGGTCGATCCCCCGCCGCTCGAACCACCGGCCCGGGTAGCCCCGCATTCCGAATAGCCGCTCATTGAGGTGCTCGGCCATCCGCTTGTTGACGGGGATGGTGAGCGTCGCCTTCTCGCCCGGCGGAACGGAGATGATGCCGTTTAGGGCCGCGTTGCCACGGTGGTCGCCAAGGCGCTGGAGCTTCAAGTGGACCTCGACCGGTTTGTCGCCGACGTTCTTCACGTCCATCGCCACGTACTCGAACGCCGACAGGTCCCGGCCGTCGCCGTCGGCCGCAAGCACCACGCCCGGCCAGTCCTGCTTCGTGCCCGTGGCGATTCGCAGCGCGGTCCCCTCGTGCGTGATCTCGGCGTCGCGGATCTCGACTTTCGAGGCATCGAACTGCTCGCCGAAGTCGGCGAGCGGCCGCTCGGCAACGGCCGTGCCCGGCAGCGCAACAACGAGAATGGCCAACGCGGCGGCAGTGGCGGCAGCAGTGGAAAGAACGATCGAGGGCTTCGTCATGGGGAGGGTCCTTGGGCGGGGGGCGGCTACGGGCCGTTCATCATAACCCGGCGGGACCCCGGTGGCCAGTTGGCGCCTTTGGAGTGCGGCGATTCATCGCCGCTTTTCGTGTCCGTGGCGGCCGTCGTACCACGCCCAACAGTCCCACTGCCGGCAGCCCTCGGAGCGACAGGACGTCCGGGAGTTGCGGCCTTATGACGCTCCGGAAAGCGGCGATGAATCGCCGCACTCCAAAGCCCGCTCGTAGTCGGCCGGGGTGTTGACGTTGACGAGGCTTTCGAGCGTCGGATCGACATCGGCCAGCTCGGCCGGCGTGACGCGGCGGGTGGGGGCTTCGTCGAAGAGGAAAAAGGGGCGGAGCCGGTCGGCCTCGAGCAGCGCCTCGACCCGGGAAAGCAAGCCCGTGCGATAGACCGCCGCGAGCGGATGGTCACGCCCCTCGACTCTCGGCACAGCGACGTCGTAGCCGGCGGCCAGCTCGACCATGCGGCGCACCAACGCGGGCTTCAGAAGCGGCAGGTCGCAGCTTGCCACAAACGCGGCCTCGGCCCCCCGTGCCCGGACGGCCGCCAGCCCGACGGCGATCCCCTCGAGCGGCCCGCGGTCCTCTTCTCTGTCGCGAAGCACGGCCACGTCACCCGGCAGCTCGGGCAACTCCTGCCCCGCCGCGGCCACGACCACCACGGGCTCAACGGCTTCACCGAGCAGCCGGACGACCCGGCGGAGCATCGTCTCGGGGCCGAACGGGAGCCACTCCTTCGGCCGCCCCATGCGCCGGCTCCCACCGCCGCAAACCACGATGCCCGCCGCTTCACGATCCATGGGCGTTCACCCCAACGAGAAGCCCATTGCCCGCAACCGCTCCCGGATTCCTTCATCCTCCAGCAGCGCACGAAACGCGACCACCGCCGGCCGCTCCAGCCGGGTCTTGGGCACGGCGAAGTCGTAGTGCTCTTCCTCCAGCGGCAGGAACCCGAGGCCCGCCTGTTCGGCGACCCAGCGGATGGCCACGCCCCAGTCGGCCCGGCCCTGGGCCACGGCGGCGGCCACGGCGTTGTGGCTCTTCGTCTGCACGGCGTAGCCCGACGGCCGGGCGCCGTCCAAGAGCCGGTCGATGAGGATCCGCGTGCCGCTGCCCTGGTTGCGGTTGACCATCACGCAGTCGGGGTCGTGTTTGACGCGCTCGATGGCCTGGGCACCAAGGAGGTCAGGCACCTTTTTCGCCTGCGTCGAAAAAGGAGCCAGACCCCGCTCGAACCGCTCGTCGCCGCGGCGGAAGACGACGCCCTGGAGCCGGCCGTAGCCGGGGATCAAATCGAGGTCGTCGGTCAGAAACGGCCGGTTGTACTGCCCGGTGGCCGGGTCCAAGAGGTGCATTCCGGCCAGGTCGCACTCACCCCGCTTGGCGGCCGTCAGGCCGCCGGTCGAGCCGACGGCGAGGAACTTGGTGCGGAAGCCCCGGCGCGAGAGTTCGCCGAGAAGCAGGTCAAGGCCCACGCAATGGCTGCCGATCACCACCAGGTCGGCCGGCTGCAATTCGGCCCCGAGAAGCTGCACGCGAACCGCCGCCCCAGACTCGACGATCTCCTCGTGCCGGCCGATGGTCACAAAGCCGTCGGCCGTGCTGAACGTCGTCACCGACCCGGAGCCCTTTCCAAAGGGGTATGCTGCAAGGCCCTCCGACGAAACAGGGGACGGGGCTGATCTGTGCGAAGCACCCTCCGGGCCGTTCCGGCAAATTAGCCCCGTCCCCTTTTTCGTTGCCGGCACCAGGCTTACTAGCAGGTATTCGGTCCGGCCGGCCTCCGAGTTGACCTTCACGGCCATCCGGGCGTCGACCGACGAGCGGCTTTGCGGCCCGCGCCCGCCGAGCAGGCGAATCACCGGGGCGACGAACTCGTGGAACGTGAAGATCGCCGAGGTGGGGAAGCCGGGCAGGATCACCACCGGCTTGCCGCGATGGACGGCCAGGCAGATCGGCTTGCCCGGCTTCAGGGCCACGCCGTGGGCCACGATGCCCGGCTCAGTCAATTCGCTCACGGCCCGATAGGACAGATCACCCGCCCCTTTGCTCGTCCCGCCGGAGAGCAACACGACGTCGGCCGCGTCGAGGGCTTCGTGAAGCCGGGTGCGGAGCCGCTCGAGGTCGTCGTGAACGATGCCGAGGTACGCCGGTTCGCCGCCCAGCTCGCGCACGGCGTCGGCGAGGATTCGGGCGTTGCTGTCGTAGACCAGCGGCGGGCGCATGGGCCGGCCCGGCTCGATGATCTCATCGCCCGTGGAGAGGATCGCCACGCGGGGCCGCCGCCACACGCTCACCTCGGCCGACCCGACCGCGGCCAGCACGCCCGTCTCGCGGCTCGTAAGAAGCTGGCCCCGGCGCAGCACCGTCTCGCCGGCGGCAATGTCCGTGGCGGCGAACGAGACGCCGAACCCGGGGGTGACGGCCTTGCGCACGAGCAAATCCGTGCCCTCGACGTCGGTATGCTCGACCATCACCACCGCGTCGGCCCCGCGGGGGAGCATTCCGCCGGTGGCGATGGGCATGGCCGTGCCCGTAGTCACTTCACCCCGGGGGACGATGCCCGTGGCGGCCGTTTCCTCGATCAGCTCAAGCCTCCGCGGCTCTTCCTCCGCGGCCCCGAACGTATCGGCCGCGCGCACCGCGTAGCCGTCGTAGTTCGAGCGGTCGAACGAGGGGACGTTGACCTCGGAGACGACGTCCTCGGCCAGCACCCGGCCGAGGGCTTCTTGCAGGGGGGCTTTCTCGGCCCCGAGCGGTTCGAGGGAGAGCGCCGCGCGGAACCGCCGCTCGGCTTCGTCGCGGTCGATGACGGTGAGGAATTGGTCTTGCATGTTCGAGCGGGAATGAAGGGCGGTGGCTGAGCACAGTCGCATGAATCCGCTTCACGCGAAGCAGGCTTAATCGGGTGGTGGGTGCAGGCCTGCCGTGAAGAGCACGCGCCGCAACACTACCAGGCCCTCACGATTGAGTTTCAGCTTCTCGACCGTCGCGCGCCCGACCGGCGTCAAACCGACGATGTACGCACAGTCGTCAGTCCATGCGAAATGCTCATTCCAACGTTCTTGTCGCGGGTTGTACAGCGAAACTTCTTTGCCCGTGCCGGGATCGACCGCCACCGTGCTCACGTGCTTGCAGCCGTTGCACCCCTGGCAGGCCCACGCGAGGTTATCCATCTCATCCGTGCCATCAGCGGCGCGAGGGATAACATGTTCAACGGAAAACGAAGCGGGGGAGAAGCGAACCTGGCTCCTGCAGTACTCGCAGCAGAACCCGGCTCGTTCAGCTACCGCGATTCTCTGTTTGCTGGTCAGTCGCGGTTTAGACATACGGCGGCGGCTCGATTCCCAAATCCTTCATCAGGGTTTCCAGCGAAACCCCTCGGCGACCGGCCAGCTCGACCAATGCTTCCATGCGGCGAGCGTTGGCTTTCTCGAGTCGGTCCGTGAACCCGATAAGCTCCCGCTGCTCTTCCTCGGTCAGGGTCTCGGCCCACCGCTTCTCGATCAACGTGTGATACCGCTGCCACTCCTCTTGCGAGAAACCGAGGTTGATCTTCTCCAGCAGCGCGGCCTCCCCTCGCGGCAAGCGCGGCGGGAGCTCTTGTGTCTTGCGAAGATGTTCGCAAAGTGCCTTGACGACGTAGGCGCCGGGATCGAGATCGGCCTTTTTCGCCTCTTCACGAAGCGTCGATTCGAACTCGGCGGGGAGTTCCACGGGAATGGTCATGGCAAACCTGCCTGCGGAAACAAGGGCCAAGAGAACTGTCTTACCACTCCAATTTTAGCGCGGCGGCCCGGGTTCTGCAAGCCGCGACTTGCTTACCGCTCTCCTGAAGCCCCCGCCTCTCCATTTCGGCTCAGTCATACAAGTACACTTCCACCTCCGCCCCCGGCGGGTGGCCCTCGCTGTCGGGCGGGACCAGCACGAAGCCGTCGGCGCGGACGGTCGACGAGAGGACCGACGCCCCGGCGATGGCCAGCGGCTCGACGCGGCCTTCGACCAGCCGGACCCGCTGGTAGTCGAGCCGGCCGACGGTCGAGACGATCTTCCGGGCCAGCGGGGCGGTGATTGGGCGATACGGCCAATCGACCGGGCGGCCCCCCAGCCCCCGGATCGCCCGGCCGGCGAAAAAGTCGTAAGCACACAGGCAGGAGACCGGGTTGCCGGGGAGCAAAAACACCAGGCGGTCACCGAGCCGGCCCATGCCGGCCGGGCTGCTGGGACGCATGGCCAGGCCGTGGATCGCCAGCTCGCCGTGCTCGCGTAACAGCGTCGGGGCGTGGTCCTCCTGCCCAACGCTCGACCCGCCCGAGACGAGCACCACGTCGCACTCGGTTCGCATGGCCGCCAGCACCGCCGCGGGCTCGTCGGGGACGATGCCGGGGTTGATGACCCAGCCGCCGTCGCGGGCGACCAGGGCCGCCAGCATCGGGCCGTTCGCGTCGACGATCTTCGGCGGCTCGGGGACCGACCCGGCCGGCAAGAGTTCGTCGCCCGTGACCACGATCCGCACCCGGGGCCGCCGGACCACCGGTACGCACCCGGCGCCGACCGAGGCCAGCACGCCCACGTCCTGCGGCCTAAGCACCCGGCCGGCGGGCAACACGGCGGTGCCCGCTGCGACGTCCTCGCCGGCCCGGCCGACGTGCTTTTGCGGAGCGACGTCCCCCTGGGCCGTGACGCTATCGCCGCGGACCTCGACCACCTCGAAGGGCAACACGGCGTCGGCCCCCGCCGGAAGCGGGGCGCCGGTCATGATCCGCACGGCCTGCCCCGACGCGACCTTGCCCCCGAACGGCCGGCCGGGCAACGAGTGGCCGATCACGGTGAACTCGAGCCGATTGTAGGGTGAGGCCCCCAGGGTGTCCGCCGCCCGGACCGCGAAGCCGTCCATCATGGCCCGGTCGAACCCCGGCACGTCGACTTCGCTTCGCACTTCCCGGGCGAGCACCCGGCCGGCGGCCTGGTTGAGCGGCACGTCCTCTTCCGGCAGCGGCCCGACCTGCCCGTCCAGCCATGCCCGGGCATCGTCAACGGTGCTGCGTCGGGCGAAGCCGCGCATGCGGACATCGCTGCCCGGGAACACGGAGCCGTCGGTCGAACTCGATTTAGTCAATTTCGACTCCATCCTGCCGATAGCCGGCGGCCAACGGCCGCCGGGGGACGAAGAGCGGGCTGCAAGCGGCCCCGCTACACGGCCGCGTGCCGATCACACGCCGATCGTAGGGGCTCGGCGGTCATCGGTCAACCAAACCCACCCGCCGCCGGCCGCGCCCGCGGTGCCTCGACTTGAGTCTGCCCCCTATTCGTGGTAAAGTGGGAGCGTATCGTGGGACTCTGAGCCCCGGTCTTCCCTTCGTCCTTATCGCGTCGTTTCGGGTCGATCGCCCCCTTCCGCCCCTCAGCCGCGCTTTCTGCAGAGCCCGCGCCGTGAAGCCCATCGGAATCGACCTGGGAACCACCTTTTCGGCCGTGGCCTGTCTGGACACGTCGGGCCGTTCGATGATGGTGCGTAACGGCGAGGGGGAGCTGCTCACTCCCAGCGTGGTCCTTTTTTCCAACCGCGAGGTCATCGTGGGCAAGGACGCCCGCGCCGCCACCACGACCCGGCCCGACGAAGTGGCCGAGTGGGTCAAGCGCGACATGGGCTCGGCGGCCTACCATCGCCCGATCCACGGCGAGTACCTCCCGCCCGAGGTGATCCAGGCATGCATCCTGCGCAAGCTCAAGGTCGACGTGGCGGAGCTGATCGGCCCGGAGGCCCGGGTGGTGATCACGGTGCCGGCCTACTTCGACGAGCCGCGGCGCAAGGCGACCGCCGACGCCGGGGAGATGGCCGGCCTGAAGGTGCTCGACATCGTCAACGAGCCGACGGCCGCGGCGCTGGCCTTTGCCGAGGTGTTCGGGTTCCTCTCGCCGTCGGGCGGCGTGCAGGAGCCGATGACCGTGCTGGTCTACGACCTGGGCGGGGGCACGTTCGACGCGACGCTGCTGCGGCTCGCGCCCGGCGACGTGCGGACCATCGCCACCGACGGCGACGTGCAGCTCGGCGGCCACGACTGGGACGCCCGGCTGGTCAACCACGTTGCCGAGCAGTTTCTCGCCCAGCGGGGGCTCGACCCGCGCCAGGACCCGGCCGCGCTGGGCCGGCTCTTCGACGCCGTGATCGAGGCCAAGCACACGCTGAGCGTTCGCACCCGGGCCCCGCTCCGCTTCGATCACGCCGGCAAGTCGCTCGCGCTGGAAATCACTCGCCAGCAGTTCCAGGACCTCACGGCCGATCTGCTCGAGCGGACCGCCTACACGACCCGGCAGTTGGCCGCCGACGCCAGGCTCAATTGGCAGCAGGTCGATCGGGTGCTGCTGGTGGGCGGCTCGACGCGGATGCCCGCCGTGGCCCAGATGCTCGAAGGGCTGACCGGCATCACGCCCGACCGCACGGTCAATCCCGACGAGGCCGTGGCCCGCGGCGCAGCCACCTACGCCGGCTACCTGCTGGCCAAGCAGGGCGGCGAGGAAACGGCCGGCTTCGAGGTCACCAACGTCAACTCCCACAGCCTCGGCATCGAGGGGATCGATCCGGACACGCTGCGCAAGACCAACGTGATCCTCATCCCGCGCAACACACCCCTGCCGGTTGAGCACATCCGGCGGTTCCAGACCAAGCGGCACGACCAGCGGTCGATCGTGGTCCAAGTGCTCGAGGGCGAGAGTTCGCTGCCGGGCGACTGCACGGCCATCGGCCGGACCGTGGTCCGCGACCTGCCGGGAAGCCTGCCCCAGGGCTGGCCCGTCGACGTCACCTTCCGATACGCCAGCAACGGCCGATTGACCGTCAGGGCGGTGGTGCCGGGGACCGAACAGGCGGCGGAGCTGACGCTGGAGCGCACGGTGGGGCTCTCGCACGACGGGATCGCCCGCTGGAAGACTCTCGTCAATTCGGCGGCCGGTTTCGGGGCCTTCCAGTCGGCCGCCCGACAAGAGGTCGCCGCGCCTGCAGCCGGTCCCACGGGGGCAGCGGCCGGCTCGTCCCCCGCTGTGGCGGGTGCACAGGCTGCGTCGGCCAGGGCAGCACCGGCTTCGCCTCCGCCCGCCCCTTTGGCAACGAGCAGCCCAGCCCCGCCGATTCCGGATGGGACCGCCGCACCCGCCACCCCCGCAACGGGCCGCGCTCGCGCCACCGCAGCCCGAAAACGCCGCATTTCGCCCGGAACGATCAACGTGGTGGGCCACGTGCTGGCCGCCCTGATAGGGCTCGGGTTGGGCTACCTGGTCCTCTCCTGGCTCAGACCGGAGATGTTCCCCTTGCCGTGGTGATAGCGAGCCTTGCAAACGGCCTCGGTAGACAATCCCGCGGCAAGATGCCACAATTGGCCCTTTGTCAGTCCCTTCGAGCACTAATTCCCCTTGACGTGATGAGCAGCGCAGCCCCCACTGCCGTCGGTATCGACCTGGGTACGACGTTTTCGGTCATCGCGCGTCTGGACGCCCAGGGCCGGCCCGAGTCGCTGGTCAACGCCGAGGGCGACCGGCTGACCCCGAGCACGGTGCTCTTCGAGGGGGACAACGTGGTGGTGGGCAAGGAGGCCCTGAAGGCCCTGGCCACCGAGGCCGACCACGTGGCCGAGTGCTCGAAGCGGGACGTGGGCCACCGGGTGTTCCACAAGGTCTTCCAGGGCAAGCAGTACCCGCCCGAGGTGATCGAAGCCTGGATCCTCAACAAGCTCCACACCGACGCCGCGGCCCGGATCGGGCCGTTCACCAAGGTGGTCATCACTGTGCCGGCCTACTTCGACGAGGTGCGGCGCAAGGCCACGCAGGACGCCGGGTACATGGCGGGCTTCGAGGTGATGGACATCATCAACGAGCCCACCGCGGCCGCCGTGGCCTTCGGCTTCCAAGAGGGGTTCCTCAACGCCACGGGCGGGAGCGACGAGCCGCGGCGGATCCTGGTCTACGACCTGGGCGGGGGGACGTTCGACGTCACGGTGATGGAGATCCGCGGCACCGAGTTCATCGCCCTGGCCACAGACGGCGACGTGCGTCTGGGGGGCTACGATTGGGACCAGCGCCTGGTGGACCTCGTGGCCGAGGCGTTCATCCGCGAGCACTACGTCGATCCCCGCGAGGACCCGGTTGCCGCGGGCAAGCTGTGGCGTGAGTGTGAAGACGCCAAGCGGACCCTCTCGGCCCGCACCAAGGCCACGGTGGCCTGCGACTACAAGGGTCGCGTGTCCCGCGTCGAGGTCACCCGGCAGCAGTTCGAAGAGGCCACCCAGGACCTCTTGGACCGCACGCGGTTCACGGTCACACAGACGCTCAAGGCGGCGGGACTGGAGTTTTCGGACGTCGAGCGCGTGCTGCTCGTGGGCGGCTCGACGCGCATGCCCATGGTCCACGAAATGCTCAAGCAGGTCTCCGGCCAAGAGCCTAACGCCTCCGTGGCGGCCGACGAGGCCGTGGCCCACGGGGCGGCGCTTCGGGCCGGGCTGCTGCTGGCCGAAAGCCGGGGCCAGCCCTCGCTGTTTACCATCAAGAACGTCAACTCCCACAGCCTGGGCGTGGTGGGGACCGACCCGCAGACGGGGCGGCGCCGCAACGGCGTGCTCATCCCCCGCAATACGCCCCTGCCGGTGACCGGCAAGCGGAAGTTCAAGACCAAGCGGGCCAACCAGCGGACGATCCTGGTGCAGATCGTCGAGGGGGAGAGCCCCTCGGCCGACGATTGCGTGCAGATCGGGCGCTGCACGGTGCGCGACCTCCCGCCGAACCTGCCCGAGAAGTATCCCGTCGAAGTCCTCTTCCAATACGAGCCGAGCGGGCGGCTCCACGTGAAGGTGACCGTGCCCGACACGGACCGCCAGGTCGAGCACGAGATCATGCGCGAGAACAGCCTGCCCAAGGAGCACCTCGACGGCTGGCGGCGGTATATCTCGCAGATGGAGCCGACCGACTATCGGTAGCCCGCCGGAATGAGGACCGGCGGATCAACAGGATCCTGGCTTCGTTTCCCGGTTGGGAGGCGCCGAAGTCGTGGAAAACCGGGATGTCGGAATGTCGTACCCCCATACATAGGGGTTCGATGATGATCCTCCGGACGGGTGGCGTGCGTCCGACCACGTGCTATCATGGGGGCTAAGCAACGTCCTGATCGCACGTTCAAAGCTTTTCGGCCATCGGCAAAGGGGGTGGTGCCATGGCAGCTCATCAGGGACGTCGTACCGGTGCGTCCGGCTTTACGCTGGTCGAACTGCTGGTGGTGATCACCATCATCGGCATCCTCATCGCCCTGTTGTTGCCGGCCGTGCAAGGGGCCCGGGAGTCGGGGCGGCGGGTGACCTGCTCGAACAACCTCAAGCAGTTGGGGTTGGCCGCACAGCAGCACGTGGAGAAACACGGCGTCTTTCCCACCGGTGGATGGGGCTGGTTCTGGCTGGGCGATCCTGACCGGGGATTCGACAAGCGCCAGACCGGCGGCTGGATCTACAACCTCCTGCCCTACATCGACCAGCTCCCCTTGTACGAGCTGCCCCGCGACGGCGACCCGCACCAGTTGACCTCTCCGCAGATGGACGCCACCCGGCAGATGGCCCAAACGCCGCTGGCGCTGCTGAACTGTCCCACACGCCGGCGGAGCCTGCTGTATGCCAAGCCTTGGGACGGGACGTTCGTCGCCTTCAACGCCAGCCGCAACAGCGGTTCGAGCAACTTCGCCGCCCGGAGCGACTACGCCGCCAACTGCGGCAGCCAGGGCCGGGACGAATACTTCGCCGGCCCCCGCACGCTCGCCGACGGCGACCGCCCCAACTTCGGCTGGCACGATACGACCGCCAGCAACGGAATCAGCTTCGAGCGGAGCGAGGTGCGCATGGCCCACGTCCTGGACGGGACGGCCCGGACCATCATGTTCGGCGAGAAGTACCTCACCCCGGACCACTACGCGACCGGCCGCTGCGGCGCCGACAACGAAAATTCGTTCACCGGCTACAACAACGACAACTTCCGTTCGACCCACCAGAACCGCCCGATCATGCAGGACCGTCCGGGGTTCAATTGCACGTTTCGCTTCGGCAGCGCCCACTCGATCGGCTGCCACTTCGTCTTCTGCGACGGCTCGGTACGGCGCCTCAACTACACCATCGACCGGACCATCTTCAGCCAACTGGGCAACCGCCGGGACAACGCGCCGGCCGACATCGGCGACCTCTGATCCGCCCGATCCCACTCGCCAGTCTCCCCAGCCCCCCCGCCCCGGCGTTCCTCGAAACCCCGAGCACCGCTTGGCCCCCGTGCCGCCGGATGGTATGATGGGCGGGTGTCGTGAACGAAAAAGGGACCAGGTCCCTTCTTCGTTCGCACCGGCAGGGCACTCGGGCTTTCTCAAGCGGGAGGGGATCGGCATGTCGCGCCAACGCCGCGGTCTGCGGAATCCGGGCGGTTTTACGCTCGTCGAGCTTTTGGTGGTGATCACCATCATCGGCATCCTCATTGCGCTGTTGCTGCCGGCGGTGCAGGGGGCCCGGGACTCGGCGCGCCGCACCACGTGCAAGAATAACCTCTACCAGATGGGCAGGGCCTCTCTCCAGCACGTCGAGAAGCACGGCTTCTACCCCACCGGCGGCTGGGGGTGGAGCTGGATCGGCGACGCCGACCGGGGATTCGACAAGCGACAGACCGGCGGCTGGATCTACAACATACTCCCCTTCATCGAACAGACCGCTCTGCACGATCTGCCCCGCGACGGCGATCCGGACAACATCACCGACGCCCAGAAGACCGGGGCGAAGGAAATGTACCAGACGCCGCTGACGCTGTTCATCTGCCCCAGCCGCCGCAGAGCGGTCGCGTTCAAAATGGACTGGGGCGCCCAGCCGATCAACGCCTTTCACGGCAACTCGGTGGGCCGCACCGACTACGCCGCGGCCACCGGTAGCCAGTCGCACCGCCCCGAGTACTCGTCCGGCCCGGGCTCGCTCTCCCAGGGCGACGATCCCAGCTACGGCTGGCGGAACGTGAGCTACTGTAACGGGATCAGCTTCGAGCGCAGCGAGGTCCGCCCCGCCCACGTCAGGGACGGCGAAAGCTTCACCATGATGTTCGGCGAGAAGTACATGTGCCCGGATGATTACTACACGGGCAGCTCGGCCTCGGACAACGAGAACATGTACACCGGCTACAACAACGACAACTACCGCTCGACTCACGAAGGCCGTCCGCCGGTTCAGGACAAGCCCGGCTGGGACGACAACTGGCGGTTCGGCAGCGTCCACCCGGTCGGGGTGCATTTCGTCTTCTGCGACGGCGCGGTGCACCAGATCAGCTACAGCATCGACCACCAGTTGTACAGCTACTTGGGGAATCGCCAAGACGGTCAAGCGATCAGTCTCTCGGGTCTCTGATTGCCGCCTCGCGCCGAGTGGTGCAGGCGTCTTGGCGCCGCCGGCCTGTGCGGAAAGTATTTGTAGTGACCCGATTCATCGGGTCCGGCTCCGCAAAGGCGCCTTTTGGCGGGCTCAGGACCGCATGAAGTCGCTACGAACTTCTCGGACAGCCTCTCAGAAGAGCCCCTCGCCGGCGTGGGCCGGGTCGGGCGTGACGACCTGGGGCGGCTCGACCACGCGACCCATCAAAAGGATCACCCCCGTCCGGTCGTCGCGGATGAAGAACAAGAAGGGCCGGTCGACCCGGAAGTCGAGTGCTTCGGTCCATGGTTCCCGCCCGAACCCGATCTCCGGCCGGGCCTCGACCGGCGGCTCGGGACCTTCCTCTTCGACCTCCACCAGGGCCCGATGGACTACCGTGTCCAGCCACAGCGGCTCGCCGCCCGCACGCATGCCGGAAAAGTCGGCCACGCCCGGCTCGGAACTGAGTGCCCGCTTAAGCCCCATCGACCTTAGCACGTCGCTCAGCTCGAAGCCGGCCTCGCAGCGGAAACGGGGCAGGTACACGTCGAGCTTCGTCTTGTCTCCCTGCGGCATCCACGCCTTGAGCCTCTCCAGCGTGAGGTCCTCTTCCAGGCCCTTAAGCGCTTCCGAGCCCTTCGGCGGCAGCAGAATGACCATCGAGAGGTCGCTCAAGGCGTAGGGCATCACCAGCACTCCTACCTGCCCGTATCCGTACGCGAACTCGCCCTGGGTATACATCGTGGGGGTCTTGATTTGCCCATCGGGCGCCTCGAACGGGGCCGGCCAGGTCGAGTCGGCGTCGAACGGCCGGGCCCAGCGCCCTTGGAAGTATGCCCCGCTCGTGAGCGCCAGGCGGGCCTCGGGCGACGGCATTCCGGGTCGAAGGATCTCCCGGATCTCCTCGCCCGTCTCCTGGCTGACCCAGGCGTTGATCAGCTTCCGGGCGGCCTTGGCGTCGGCGAAGTCTACCTCGAACAGGTCGGAACCGTAGTTGTACCGCGTCGTGCTCAGGAACTCCCCGGAAAACTGCTGCCCTCGCTGCCCCCACAAATGGTACGACATTCGGCAAGACGTATTCCGGCTGCTCTCGGAAGCGGCCACCAGCAGCGCGCGAAACGCCGCATGGTACTGCGGCCGGGCAAACGGCACGTGCAGCACGTCGGCCATTTCGTGCGTCGTCTCCCCGGCGGTCCCGGCGTAAACCATCGACAGACCGGCATAGAGGCTCAGCGGCGAGAGCACCAGGTTGCCCTCCGACTTCTCGCGGACCTTCGCGTAGAGGTCCAGGGCGAATCGGTTGGCGGCCTCGGCCACCGACTGCCGCGTTGCGTCGATGACCAACGCCGCGGTCCTGGCGCTTTCCGCATGATATGGAATGATCGCCGTGCTGACGCCGAATCTCCCGGGAAGACCCCAATACGAGGGCAGGGGCGGCGGCGGAAGGTTGGCGCGATCGCGGGCCGCCATCTCGTCATCACGGGCCGCCCGCATCCGGGCGAGAAGCTCCGCAATCTCGCGGTGGGCTTGCGCCGTTTGGGCAACCACGAGCACCTGGACCCCCTCCGCCTCGCACGGGGCGATCTCGCCCACACCGCCGACACTGCCCCACCCGCCTGGAACGATGCAACTGGTGATCGTGTCGATGAGCGCGCCGTAGTCGGGCACCGGCTGGCGCCGACCGCCCCGATAACGGACCAGATCGGAAACGTCATAAACCTTCGGCGACAGCATGTACTCCGCCTCTTCCGCCGTAGTGATCAACAGCACGTCGCGGTAGAGTGCCCAATCGAGGTCGTGCGGCCGAAGAGCCAGGTTCAGGGCCGACTCGAGCGAGACGCCGGATACCTTGATCGTCACCGGCTCGTCGTCGGCCAGTCCCACGTCTTCCAGGGCCCGCTGGTCCACCACGGCCGGCACATCGACCAGCTTGGCCACGTGGACCATCACGTCGCCAAGTGGCGTGTCGACGAAATCCAGCGTGACCGGCCTGGCCAGGGCCCGCAGGATCTCGGCCTGTGCCGCGGCCACGGCGTCGGCCTGCGCCCCCGCCGCGCCGGACGATGCGGGCGATGCCTCACCCGACTCCCCCTTCCCATTAGTCGCACGCACCCGCCGCAGGTCGGCCAAGAGCCGCTCGACCTGCTCGTGGACGCGGGGCATTTGCGATACCGCGATCGCCCGGATGCCGGCCGCTTCGATCGGGGAGATCGAGCCGGGCCCGCCCACTTCGTCCCAAGTGGTCTCCTCGATACAACTGGTGACCACCTCGAGCAGCGAATCGAAGTCGGTCTCCGTCCCTCCGGGGATCACCGGCTCGATTCCGCCGCGGATCAGGTCGCGCACGTCGTAAATCCGCGTATCCACGTAGCGGTCGACCTCCAACCGTGTGGTGATCAGAAGTACCTCGTCACGCACGATCCACGTCAGGTCGAGGGCGCGCAGGATGAGTTCCAGTGTCGTCCGGGCGGAAACCCCCGAGAGCCGGAACGTGATTGGCGAATCGGCGCCAATCCCGACGCCGTCCAGCGCCCGCCGGTCCACCACGACCTCCACGTCCAGCATCTCTTCGAAATGTGCGGCCACGTCCTTAAGCGGCGTTTCCTCGAAATCGACCTCGACCGGCTTCTCCAGCGCCCGGTAGATCACCTCCCGATGGGAAAGCTGCGGCCCGGGCGGTTCGCCCTGCTCGGTGTCGGTCGGCGCTGCCGCCGCGGCCCCGTTGACCGGTGTGGCCGGCGCCTCGGCATCCGGCGCCGGGCCCTCGACCCCGGACGAGGCCGCCGTCGCCCCAGCTTCGGGCGAAGCGGCCGGCTTTGCCGGGTGGTCCGGTGCCGCCCGGCCGGTGTCGGCCGTGCGATCGGCCCCGCTGCACGCGCCCAGCAACAACAGCGCGAGCACGCATGTACCAAGACAGCGCTGGTTCATGGTCGTTTCCCCCTGCCTCGTTTCCGGGCCCCTGCCCTCCTTGATCCTAACCCGTTTCGGGGCTGGAAACAACCTGCCTCGGGGGGCACCTACTGCTTGACGCGGGCGAATTGCCCGCTATCATAAGGGCGACTGTTCCGGCACCCCTCGCCGCCGTGCCACCCGCTCGTGCTTGCCTCATCACTTCCGGACGTCTGAAGGAGCCAACCATGAGGATGCTCACCCTGCCCGTCGCTTTGGCCGTGTTGCTCGCGGGGTTCTTGCCCGCCGCGGCCGAGGACTGGAAGCCGGCCCCCGGGCGGCTTACGACCCGCTGGGCCAAAGAGGTCTCGCCCGAAAACGCCCACCCCGAATACCCCCGGCCCCAGATGGTCCGGCCTAAGTGGAAAAGCCTCAACGGACTGTGGCAGCTCACCGTGGCCGAGCCCGAGGCCAAGCCGCCGGTAGGAGAGGACCTCTCGAAGCGGATCCTGGTCCCCTTCCCCATCGAGTCGGCCTTGTCAGGCGTGATGCGCGCGGCCGAGTGGGTCTGGTACCGGCGCACGTTCGAGGTGTCCGAGGAGTGGAGCGGCCAGCGCGTGCTGTTGCACTTCCAAGCCGTCGACTGGCAGGCCGAGGTGTTCGTCAACGGCAAAGAGTTGGGCATGCACCGCGGCGGCTACGACGCCTTCACCCTCGACGTGACCGACGCGCTAAAGGCCGAGGGACCCCAGGAGCTGATCGTTAGGGTCTTCGACCCCACTTCGCACGGCGACCAGCCGCGAGGAAAGCAGGTCGACAAGCCCGGCGGCATATGGTACACGCCCACCACCGGCATCTGGCAAACGGTGTGGCTCGAGGCGGTGCCGGCCGTGCGCGTCGGGCGCCTGATGCTCGTGCCCGACGTCGACGCCTCGTGCCTGCGCCTCACGGCCCAAGGCATCGGCACGACCGAGGAACACGCGGTCGAGGCGGCCGCCCGACTGGGCCAAGAAGAGGTGGCCCGGGCCACCGGGCGCGTGGGCGAGGAAATCGAGATCGCCATCCCGAAGGAAAAGCTCTCGCTCTGGTCGCCCGACGAGCCGACGCTTTACGAGCTGACGGTGCGTTTGACGCACAGCGGCGTGACCGTCGACCAGGTCGAAAGCTACTTCGGCATGCGCAAGGTCGACCTGGGCAAAGACGACAAGGGACGTACGCGAATCCGGCTGAACAACGAGCCGCTGTTCCTGGTCGGCCCGCTCGACCAGGGATTCTGGCCCGACGGGATCTACACCGCCCCGACCGACGAGGCGTTGCGCTACGACATCGAGGTGACCAAGCAGCTCGGATTCAACGCCACGCGAAAACACGTCAAGATCGAGCCGGACCGCTGGTACTACTGGTGCGACAAGCTGGGGCTCTTGGTCTTCCAGGACATGCCCAACGGCAACAACAAGACGCCCGAGGCGAAGCAGCAGTTCGAGCGGGAGCTGCGGCCCCTGGTCGAAGGCCGGCGCAACCACCCGGCAATCGTCACCTGGGTCGTGTTCAACGAGGGCTGGGGCCAGCACGACACCGAACGCTACGTCGAGATGGTCGAGCGGATGGACCCCACGCGCTTGATCGTCTGCGCCAGCGGCTGGAGCGACGTGCCGGGCCTGGGCGACATCCACGACATCCACAAGTACCCCGGTCCCGCCGCCCCCGAGCCCGAGGAAAGCCGGGCCAGTGTGCTGGGCGAGTTCGGCGGGCTGGGCCTGGGCGTCGACGGCCACACCTGGGCCGACAAGACCTGGGGTTACCGCGGCACCGCCAGCCGCGAGGACCTCACCCGGCGCTACGTCGCCCTGCTCACGCGCCTGGCCGAGCTCCGCGAGTCGCCGGGCCTGTCGGCCGCCATCTACACGCAGATCACCGACGTGGAGACCGAGTGCAACGGGCTGATGACCTACGACCGGGCGATGATCAAGGTCGACGTCAAGCAGGTGGCCGCCGCCAACCAGGGCAAAGTGCCCAAGCGCAACGTGATCGTGCCCGCCGCGCGCAACAAGCCGATGGCCTGGCGCTACACCTTCGAGCAGCCGCCCGAGGGCTGGCAGCAGCCCGGCTTCGACGACTCCTCGTGGAAAGAAGGCCCGGCCGGGTTCGGCGAGAAGACCACGCCAGGCGCGGTCGTTCGCACCGAATGGAAAACGCCCGAAATTTGGATCCGCCGCCAGTTCGAGCTGCCCGAGGTCTCCACCGAGAACCTGCTGTTGCTGATCCACCACGACGAGGACGCCGAAGTCTACATCGACGGCGTGCCGGCCGCGAAGACCACCGAGTTCACCACCGGCTACGAAACCGTCCCCATCGCCCCCGCCGCCCTGGAAACCCTCAAACGCGCCGGCAAGCACACATTCGCCGTCCACTGCAAGCAGACGAAGGGCGGGCAGTATATCGACGTGGGGTTGGTCGAGGTGGTGATGGAGGACGAGTAGGTCCGACGCTCCGCGGCGGACCATGTGGCGTTGTGGAGTACCCACACAACGGCGCAGGATGGCAGGGCTTGCTGGGCTCGGCCGACCCTGTGAGTGCCCGGCATTCATCGATGGAGCTCGCTACCATGCGAAGCGCAGTCGCAGCCCTGCTCGCCGTTGCCCTATTCAGCGGGTGTCTCGTGCGCGCGGCGGAGATGCAACCGGATCCTGAGAAAGTCGCCCGGGCTGTGCAGCGCGGCGTGGCCTACTTGAAGTTCGAGCAGAAAGACGACGGCTCATGGCGCGAGCTATCCACGTACCCCGGTGGGGTCACGGCGCTGTGCACGCTCGCGCTTCTCCAGGCAGGCACCGCGACCGATGACGACTCGATACGGCGAGCGCTCGACCATCTCCGCGCCCTGGGCGAACCCCGTTCGACCTATGTCACCGCCCTGCAGACCATGGTCTTCTGCGCGGTGGATCCGCAGAAGGACATGGCGCTGATCGAGCGGAACGTCCGCTGGATCGAGTCGAAGCAGTTGAAGTCCGGTAAGAACCATCAGCACAAGGGGGCCTGGAACTACGGAGCCGGAGGAGGCCGCGGCGACGGCTCGAATTCCCACTTCGCGCTGCTGGCTCTGCACGCCGCCACTGAGGCCGGCGTGAAAGTGCAGAGCGATACCTGGCGCTTGGCACTCGACTACTGGGCCGACTCGCAAGAGGAGGACGGCTCTTGGTGCTACACGCCTGGCCTTCTCATCAGCTCAACCGGCAGCATGACCTGCGCCGGCATCACGTCGGCGGACATTGCGGCAAAGCACCTCGACGAAGAAGCCGCCTCCACCCGGGCACGCGCCGCGAAGAACAAAGCCTTCGCGTGGCTGGCCCAGCATTTCTCCGTCACACAAAACCCGGGACCCCCCGAACTTGATAGGCGCTGGGTCTTCTTCTACCTCCACGCCCTGAACCACGCCGGACAGCTCACCGGCCGCCAGCGAATCGGCGATCACGATTGGCACCGCGAAGGGACCGAGTTCCTCGTGGCCCGGCAGGACCTCATTGACGGGCGCTGGATGGGCGTCGGCTACCCCGAGAACAACCCACTAATCACGACCAGCCTCGCGCTGCTCTTCTTGACGTCAAAGGCCCCCGCTGGCCCTTGACGAACAAAGCTCTCCGCGCTAACCCGCCCTCCGACGCCCGCGGAGCAGCGCTCGGATCTGGCAGGCCAGGCAGGGCATCTGGACCCGGGCCCCGCAAAGGGGACACCGCACGTACGGTCTGCTGGGCGGGACGATGCCCCCCGGACGGCGCCTGCGCCGGGCCTCGTAATCCGGCCGCTTTCCTCGGGCGATCGCGTTGACCGTGCCCCGGCTGACGCCGAGCTGCCGGGCGATTTCCCGTTGCGAAAGCCTGTCTTCCCGGAGCAACTGGCGGATTCGTTCCACGACTGGCGGAGCTATCATATCCAAACCCTCTCCCAATCGTCCGTTTCGTAGAAGAAATCGCCGTATTCCGGCTGGGGCTCGGCCTCGGGGCCGCCGAACACCTCCGGCTCGAAGACATCCCAGATTTCGTCGTCTGCGAGGGCCAGTCCGCCGAAATTGGCCTGCATCTCCCCCCCGATCGTCGGGCATGACGGGGCGATCCGAGAGTCCAAGCCCGCCCCAATCTGCGGCGCAGCGACTCGCTCGCGCCTCGACTTGGCTTTTCCACGGTTCATTCTCCTCACCCTCCAAAGAATGCCCAGAAACTTGCCCGCGTTCGGGCCTGTGTACCGCTGCGTGCGGTTTGGCGCTATGCGTCTGCCGGGTTGAGCCTAGCACTAACTGGTCATAGTTTCAACCATATTTTTGCACATATACTGCCGGTTCGTGCGCCCTCGCCCAGACCTCCAGGCAACCCATTTCTGCGAAATCCCCGAAAAGGCTGGACATTGGTGCTATGTTTTGGTACTATTTGTGTCCAAAACCAGAAGCATACCGTTGTCCGATAGCTCCGGCGGGGGCCCGATGACGCTCGAACTCTACACCCCGGAAAAGCTCGACCAGCTCGCGCTTCAGCTTCTCGACCTGGCGGCCGTTCTGCGGAACATGGCCAACCGCAGCCGCGAGCAAGAAGTCACCGACCTGGCGATCCACGACAAGAAGGCCCTGGAGTGGCTTGCCAGCCTCGACCACTGGGCTCACAAGGCCCAGGCCGAGGTGGAGCTGCGGGTCCGTCAGGCCATGGCCGAGCGAAGGGCGCTGGCCGCGGGCAACACACTCGACCGCCCGACCGACCAGCCGGCGCAGAAGCAGTAGCCGGCCGACCGATTGTGGGCCGGGCGATGTCGGGGACCTGCGGGTTGTGAGGACTGTGGCGCGCCCCGTTCGGCCGCGAGCGGCATTTGTGCAGGTTCTTTCGGCTCGAACAATCTCGCGCCCTGGGGCACCCCCCGGTGGCGCTGCTGGAGGAGCGGCCGTGCCCCGGCCGATGAGAAGCGCCGGAAAGGGCCAGCAACCGGCAGCACGGCCTGCCGCCCCTCCTTCCCGCCGGGCCGACCATGTCTCTCGCGCTCTCCTACACGATCATTGCCGTGGCGTTCCTGGCGGTCTGCGCCATGGCCATGGAGATCGCGGTGCGCAAGCGCCGCTCGGACCAGCCCCGCCGTTGGTCAGACACCCGGCGGATCGACCCGCCCTTCCCCGTCCCGTCGGCCAAGACCGACCCCGCTCGCCGCCGGCAACGCCCTTGCAGCAAGAGCACGTAGGACGGGTTTCTGCAAGACCGCGCTTTAGCGCACGGCGTCACGCAGCGCCCTCCGGGCATCGGCGTCCGTTGGCACGTACTCGGGGTCGTCGCTCAGGCAGAGCACGTCGAGGCGCGGATTGCCGGACGTGGTGCCCGGGCCCTCGCGGGGGTAGATGCGGAAGACGAACGGGCCGGGATCGAGCGTAAGCGTGATCGGCGAGCCGGGCGGCACCGTGGTCACGCCGCCGCCGCGCCCGGTCCAATGCCAACGGGCCTCGTTGACCCCGCAGTTCCCCAGCACCTGGGCGCCGACGAGCGTGACCTCTTCGCCGGGCCGCACCAGGCCGAACGACATGTCGCCGCCCGTGGGGTAGCGGACCCTCGCCCAGAGCGTCCAGCGGGCGCGGTGGGGGATTTCTGCCCGATACTCGCAGTACCAGCCCTTGGTTTTGCCCTCCGCGGGCAGGCCGGTTGCCAGCGTCACGTCGCCGAGCGCCTCGGGCTCGTCCACGCCGACTTCGGAGCCCCGCGCCATGGCGCCCACCTTGGCCTGAAAGCCCTCGGCCTGGATCCAAATCGTAACGGGCTTGCGGGGCTCGAAGCGTGCCCGGCTCAACAGCAAGCGGACTTGGGCGGGGTCGACATCGGGGAACCACAGCGTCAGGCGGCGGCTTCCCAGCCCAAGGGCCAGCGAGTCGTCTTCGCTCTTCTCGACGTCGATCGTTTCGCCGCGCACGTCATAGGCGGTCACAACGGCCGGCCCCAACACGAGCTCGCCCGGTTTCCCGGCGTAGTGCCACACCGCGGCGACGCTGCCGCCGCGGTGCGGCCCGAGGAAGGCCCGAACGTCGGACGTGCCGGCCGCCTCGTCGACCCGCTCGACCTCGACGAACTGCGGTCCCCTGCCCTGCCCCGCTTGACCGAGCGCCTCGGGCAGCAGCAGGAAGTCGCGGCCCGGCGGGCGGAGCCGCTCGAGCGTGGCCGCCGGTACGGTGTCCGAAAGGCGCAGGGCCTCGTAGCGGCGGATGATTTCGAGGATATCGGGCGTGAGCGGGTGGGCCTCCATGCGCGCGAAGCTGGTCTGGAGCGAAATCGGTGCGTCGAGGGCCAGCGACTTGCACATCAGGTACTCGACCTCGTCGAACTGGAGCCCGTCGTAGCCTTCGCGCCGCGGGCCGATACCGAACCAGCCCAGCTCGCCGGGGATCATGTCGTCGTGGCAGGCGAGCACCCGCCGGACCGAGCGGTCGATGTGGTCTTTGCAGGTGGGGAATTTCTCCAGGGTGCCGCCGGCGTGCAGGTAGGCCAGGTACGTGCCGGGGTACCGGTCGATGGTGGCCGAGCGGGTGAACGAGTGCCAGAGCTGGTGCGTAAGCCCCCCGCCCATGTGGATGATCGGCCGCTTGGCGAACTTACGCATGGCCGTGGCGTGGAAGTTCGACAGGTAGTAGTTGAATCGCCGGCGGTCGACGTCCTCGCTGCCGTCGAAGTAGACCATGTCGAAGCCACAGGTGTTGAAGATCGCGGCCAGGCGCCCGGTCACTTCATCCAACAGCGGGGTCTCCTGGTCGATGATGTAGCCGTTGATGCAGCCGTCGACGCCGTAGTGGCGGCATTCGGTTCCCCCGCGATGAGGCGCGGCCTTGGTTCCCCAGGCCCCGCGCCGGCAGCCGATGAAGGTGTCCCGGCGCCCCTCCGGGCCAATCGCCTCGTACTGAATGATCTCGTCGTCGATCACGACCTCTTGGTGTTTCGTAACGCCGCCCTCCCAGACCTTCTGCGAGGCAACAGGGCTGCCGGGCCACTGGCTTAAGTCGTCGGTCGTGCGGATCGCCGCCGCGTCGGGCGTCACGTCGGCGGCGAGCGTGGCGGTACGATCGACCCAGAAGCGGCGGTCGGGCACGGGCGTGACGTACGGGTCGCGTTTCGAGACCTTCGAGGCGAAGCAGTGCATGCCGACCAGGATGCCCGCCTCGTGGAGCTTCTCGACGGTGCGGCGGAGGCTTTCAACGCCGTCGGGGTAGCGGGCCGTGTTGAACGTGTAGTGACCGGGGCTTACGCACCAGGAACCGGAGCCCATCATCACCTGCCGAAACCCCGTGCGCCGGCAGCACTCGATCACCCGGTCCACCTCGGCCTCGCTGAAGCTGAGGAACCAGTACGATCCTCGGGCGATTGGCAGGTCGTGCGAGGCCACGCCCCGAGCGTCGGCGTTCGAGGGCATCCCGGCTGCCTCGCATAGCTTCTGAAGCACCGGCTTGAGCTCGTGCGTTGGGACGACGATCAGGGCCGCGCCGGCCGCTTCGAGCTTTGGCCCGGGGGCGTCCGGCGCGCTGGCCGAAAGCTCGACGGCCTCGCCGCGCCGAGAAGCGCGAACCTCGGTCGCCAGACTCGTGGCCCGCAGGCACACCGCCCGCTTTTCGTCCCACACGGCCCCCAGGTGGCTGCCGACGTGGTCGCTTTCCGGCGTGCGGAGCCGCGATAGCGTGACGCGGGAGGGCCGCGTGCCGGTGACTTCGGCCAAGCGGAGGGCGATCCAGTCGTCGGTCGATTCGACGGCGTAGACCAGCTTCGTGTCGCAGCCGGCGAAGCCGAGCGTCAGCCGCCCCTCGGCCAGCGCCGCCCGGTCGGCCGATCGTGTGCTTCCGTCGACGATGACCGCCGCCACGGGAACCGGCCCCTCGGCGACGGCCAGCTCCTCGCCGGTGGCCTTCTCAGTCAGGGATTGCCACGCGGCGTTGGCCCCGAGCACCACTCGGAACCGGGAGTTCTCCAGCACGACCGCGGCGTTCGGCTCCGCGGAGACGACGCCGGCGGTCAATGCAACGATGCACCACGCAATCTTGCACATCGTCGTGCTCCTCGTGCCACACGGCACGGCCCGCCGCGGAGCGTCGGGCCTACGATCTTGTCACCGCGGCGTCGGCCACGATCATTACGTAGTCCTTAAGCGGAAGCTGTTCGCAGATCAGGCCGCCGTCGGTCTTCTTGACGCGCGGCAGCTTGAACACCTGTTGGGTAAGCGGATCGATCAAGACGGGCTCGCCGATCGCGGCGCCGTCGGGCGTGGGGATCTTCATCGAGAGCGGGCGCGTCGCCCAGGGTTCGAGCAGGTTGGCGGGGTACCAATAGGCGAGCATCCCCCGGCCGTTGCGCGCGAAGCCGGCCTCCTGGAGGTGGACCTTCTCCACCCCGATTAGCTCGACGACCATGTCGCTACGGCACTTCGTTCGACTGTCGAACAGGGCGCAGAGGCACTGGTACGCGTTGAACGACGGCTTGCGCGTGTAGTCCTTGCCGCGGAGCAGCCCCTTGTAGTTCGTCTTGCCGCGGTAGCCCACGAGGTCCACGGTGTGGAAGTAGCTCGTGTGTTCGATCCCCAGGCGCAGATCGGTCAGGATGCGGCGCGTCAGCCACTTGGCCTGGGCCGTCTCGTTCCAGGGGAGGTTCGACATGGCCCCGACGCTGTCGGTCTCCGGCCCGCCCACCGACGGGCAGCCGTTCTCGCCCTGCCAGAGCTTGATCTTCGGGTTGTGCTCGGCGACGAGCTTTCGCAGCGCGGCGAGCTCGGCGTCGTAGCGGCTTTCGGGCACCGGGCGGTAGGGGTGGTAGGAAATCCGGTCGACGTGCTTCGCCAGACCCGCTTCGAGGCAGCCGCGGATGTAGTCCATGGGAATGCCAGCAAACGCCCCGCCGATCAAGACCACGTCGGGGATCGCACGGCGAATGACCGGCGCGGTCGCCTCGACCATGGCCACGTAGTCGGCCGGATTCGGCTTCCGCGGCTTCCAGAAGCCGCTGATGTTCGGCTCGTTCCAGATTTCCCAGTGGCCCACGCGGTCGGCGAAGTGCTCGGCCAGCTTGCCGACGAACCGCAGCCACGCCGCCTTCGGCTTCTCCTCGAAGATCGGGGCCCAGCCGACCGACGTGTCGTCGGGCTTCTCGGGCGTGTAGAGCTTGTTGCCGTAGCCCAGGTTGAACCACGGCCGGATACCGATCTGAAGCAGCGAATCGACCACGCCGTCGAGCCACGTGAAATCGTACTCCCCCGGCGTGGTCTCGCAGCGGTTCCAGCCGGTCTGGCACCGGGCCCACTTCACGCCCAGCTCGGCCAGGTGGGGATACGCCTTCTCCGGATCGAACCGCCGGCGGTCGAGCACCTCGAAGCCGACGCCCAAGGGCGATGTTTCGATGTCGGCGGACGGCACCGGTTTGACCTTTCCCAGCGGCGTCAAACCGGCATCGAACCCGGCCGGCTCGTCGGCGAACAGCCCGGTCGGCCGCAGCGCCGCCGCGGCGGCCGCGGTTGCAGCAAGGCTCCCCTGAATCATGCGTCGGCGTGTGACTCTCGACATGCGTTGTTCTCCTGTTGGCTGCGCAACGAAAAAGGGGACCCGGTTTGTTCTGTGCGAAGCACCCTTCGGGCCGTTCCGGCAAAACAAACCAGGTCCCTTTCTCGTTGGCTAGTCCCACTTGACGTCATCCAGGTCCGGCCGCATCAGCTCGGTCTTCGGCAGGTTCACCAGCACGCCGTACTCGGCCACGAACACGGTCTGGGCGTAGACCGGGTCGAAGCGGACCTGCTTGCCCTCGACCGGCAGCGGGGCCCACGTGTTGTGGCGGAAGCTGTAGACCCATTGTTCCTCGCGTCCGGCGGGGGCAAAGACCGTGTCCTGCTCGGGCAGGTAGAGGACCGTGCCCACCTGGTCGGGCGGCTGCCGTTTGGGCTTGAGATCCGTGAAACGGTTCTTCGCCACGTCGTAGACCCACGTGGCGTGGCCATGGCCCTCGCGGTACTCGTAGAAGAAGATCTGGTTCCGCTCGGGGATCGTGCAGAAGGGGCGGTACTCGAGCACCGGGGCGGGATGCGGCGGCGGGACCTTCTTCACTTCGAGCGTGTTGGCATAAATGTCGTAGATGTTGAAATAGAGCTCGTCGGGGAAAAAGCGCCCGTCGTAGGGCTCCAGGGCGCCGCCGAAGCCGTACACCTTCCCGTCCGGATGGACCAGGTGCGGCTGGCCCCAGGTGCCCGGCACGCCGTCGCCGAGCGTGACCTTCTCGATCTTCTGCATCCGCCACACGCCGCCGCGGTCGATGTCCCAGAACCAGGCGTAGCGCGGGCCGGGCTGCTTCTCGGCCTCAGGCGACCAGCGGCGGCTGCCCGATCCGATGCTGCGAAACACCCGGCCGTCCAGGGCGACGTAGGTGTTTCGCTGGTGATGGGCGTGCGGGCCGCCGTGCAGGCCCATGGCCACTCCGCCCCAGCCGACCGGGGGGACCCAATCGTTGACGTCGCCGGCGGTGTGGACCCAGCGATTCGCGCCCACGGCGTAGACGGCCACGTCGTTGACCTGGTAGCTCGAATGGCCGCCTCCGAAATAGGCCACCAGCCCGCGGACCGGATCGCACGCGGCGACACCCCAGCCGCGCGAGGCCGGCTGGCGGGGCGGCTCGGCGTCGGTCCAGGTGTTGGCCGGTAGGCTCTCGAGCTTCTCGACCCACTGGGGATCGTCGGGCGGCACGACCTGCGGTTGGACGGGCGGCGGCGGGGTCCACTCGGGGGCCGGCTGGGGTTTCAGCTTGTCCACGTCGAACTGGAAGGCGTACGTCTCCTGCACCCAGCGGTCGTGATCGGGGCGCAGGACCTGAGTCAGGAGCAGCACGTTCCGGTCCGGTAAGAGCGCGACCTCGTGAAGGCTGTTCCGCCAGCCCTGGCTGCCCGAGGTGGCCATCTCCCAGGGCCACGGCTGCTCGTGCAATAGCGACCACTCGGCCCGCTCGACCTCGAGGGCCCAGACCGAGATGGACGGGTCTTCGCCCCAGCCGCCGGTGCGGCGGACGAGCAGGATCCGGTTCGACTCGGGGTCGTAAACCACCTTCGGCCAGAGCGTCGGCGGGGGGCGGCGTTTGCACTCGAGCCGGCGCCATTGCCGGTCCTTGCAGTCGTAGAGCCACGTGTCGTTCAGACGGCCCGGCCTCTGGTCCGGCCCCAGGTCGGTGCGCACGATGCCGTCCTGTCCGCCGAACATGACGACGGCCTCGAGCTTCGGGTGATAGACCAGCGGCGTCCCGGTGCGTGCCGGCGGCTCGACGCGCAGCCGGCCGTCCAGGGCTTGCTCCAGCTCCTTGATGGTCTTCAGGTCGCCGGGCTTTCGGCCTTGTGCCCATGCCTCGTCCGCCTTGCGGCTGGCGGCGGCGAGTTCCCCCATCACGGTCTCGCGCTCTTGCCGGATCGCGGCGCTTCCGAACGTATTTCCGACCCGGCGCCACGTGTTCTCATCGAACCGGTACCGGAACGTCCCCCAGTGGGCCGATGCCCGGCCATTGACCGCCACCATGTCGAGGTTGTCGCCTCCCCAGTGCGGGAAGAGGAGAATCTCATCGTTCACCGGATCGTAGCACGTTCCCACTCCGTAGACCGGGGGACCGCCCGGGTGCTCCTTGCCGTCGAGGACCGTCTTGGCCTCCATGTCGCGCCACTTGCGGGTCTTCGGGTCGTAGGCGGCCATGAGCCCCTTCATGGTGTAGATCACCTGGTCGCGCTTCGAGTCGTAACAGACGCCGTTGGCGATGGCCGAGGGCGTGGGGGTCCCGCATTCGAGCATCTCGGCGACGCCCGTGTACCAGACGCCCTTGCCGTGCGGGGGGTTCATCAGCGAGGGGAGCTTCTCGGCGGGCGGGTAGTCGGATAGCCACTCGCAGCGGTCCGGGTCGAAGGCTCGCACGTCGTTGCGGAACCAGGGCCGGTAGTCGCTCCGCGCGATCCCGCCCCAGTGCAGCACCTGCCCCCGGCCGGGCACGTAGATCGGCTGGCTGAAGCGGTAGCCCGGCTCGGGCTTGGTCGCCAGCGCCACCCACTGGTTGGCCGGAAGCTTGTCGATTCCCGCAACCGGCGCGGGCGGCTCGGCGGCGGGCGCCGTGGCGGCCGGCAGCACCGCGACGGCAGCTACCAGCAACTCGACGTGTCGCATGATCGGCCCTCCTCTTTCGTCTCGGGGTGTGCCGCAACGTGCTTGTTGCACGACGGTCAGCGGCTACTGCGCTGACGCGGTCTCGTCACCGACCCGAGGTCGGTGGTGGCCCCAACTCCGAAGTTGCACGTCGAGTCTAGCAGCCCGATTGCGCCGGCGTCAACCAACGCGAGTCGGAGGGGGCGTCACCCGGATTCAGGCCGGACAGGCACCACAGGTGACGATTTTTCCATTGCGGCAAACGAATTCCCGCCGGAGTGACAACTAGCTGTCACCGGCCCTCGCTACACTTCCCCAAATCCTCTTTCCCCGTGAAAGCCGCGCCGTTTACGCCCCGGAACCGTTGCCTTTTGGGGGTCGGAAACGGCGCCGGCCGTCCTTGCTCGTCCACATCCGGCACAGGCGGCGCTTTGGCCGATGCGGAGTCAGGCCCGGGTGGCGTTTTTTCCCGGCGAGGAACAAGCGGCGCGGCGGATATCCCGGCGGCTGTTCGGGCGATACCTCGAGGCCTGGCAATATGCCGGATTGGCCGGTGCGCCGGACGGTGCCCGGGTGGAAATCGGAGATTCGGGCGACGCGCTCTTGCTCGAGCTGGACGACCCGGTCGCCGCCGTCTATCGGGCGGTGTTCACCGTGCGTCCGGCGGCGAGCGGCGTCGTACTGTGGAACGAAGGATTGCGGATTCACCACCGCGCCATGCGGCGGCGAGGGCTGGGTACACGGATCTTCCGTCGCCAAGTGGTCAGCGCCGCGGCGCTCCGCGTGACGCGAATCGTGTTGACGGCAGGCCGCAACCATGACGAAAACGGCTATTACACCTGGCCGCGGTTCGGATTCGACGGCCCCTTGCCGGCGGGCATCCGCACGGCCCTACCTGCCGAACTGCACGCCTCACGCAGCGTCCTCGACCTCTTCGAAAGCGAACAGGGGCGGCGGTGGTGGCGAGATCACGGCGTGGAGTTGCCGGTCGCCTTCGATCTGAGCCCGGGAAGCCGTTCGCGGCAGGTATTCGATCGTTACCTGCGGAGCAAGTTTCGCTCGGGGCTGAGTGAAGAGTTCGTTACCGCCGGGTGGCCCAAAAAGCGCGATTGAAGTTTCGGCCCGACGTGCTAAGCTGACCGGCGATGATTACGCAACGCCAATCACCCGGCAACGCAAAGAAGCTCGCCCAGCTCCAAACGGCCCTGGCGCAAGTGCTGGCCGAGGCGCTGAAGCGCGGGTTCTTCGGCACCGCCTCGATCGAGCTTGCGGTCCAGGACGGTACGATCCAGCACATCCGGCGGCGGATCGAGCGGGTCGAGCGGTGAAACGTACGTGGTATCTGCGGGGGCGCGCCGAGAAACGGCGCGTACCCCGACGGGCCCACCCCGAACCGATCCCGGTTCCAGGTGGGCCCTTTTCGTTCTTGCCGCATGAAAGGGAACCTGATGACCGAAACACTCCGGGAGTTCGTCGACTCGCGTGGGGTGTCGATGCGCGTGGACCGCAGTGCGGGCGTGATCCGGGGCGTGAAGATCCTGGGGCTTGCCTCGCGCAACGGCCGCACCTATCTGCCCGAGGCATTGGCCGCCGCCGCACGGCTCTATGAAGACGCCAAGGTGAACGTCAACCACCCCAAGGGCCGTCCCGACGGTCCCCGCGACTACCAGGACCGCATCGGCGTGATCCGCAACGTGACGGCCCGAGAGGGCGAAGGGCTCTTCGCCGACTTCCACTTCAATCCCAAGCACGCTCTGGCCGAGCAGCTCGCCTGGGACGCGGAGCACGCCCCGGAAAACGTGGGCTTCTCGCACAACGTCCAGGCCCGCTGTGCCCGGCGCGACGGACGACTGGTCGTCGAGGCGATCACCCAAGTGCAGAGCGTCGACTTGGTGGCCGATCCGGCTACCACGCGCGGGCTGTTCGAGGCCGCCGGCGCCGAGGCAGCCGGTGACGGCAATGGCGACCGTCCGGCGCTCACCCTCGAGCACCTCAAATCCGAATACCCCGAGCTGGTCGAGGCCCTGCTGGCCGACCAGGCCGAGGATCTTGCTCGCTTGCGCGAGGAGTTGGCCCGGCGCGATGCGCGAGAGGCCGACGCCCGGCGCCGGGAGGCTGCCTCCCGGCTCTTGCGCGAGTTCGGCCTGCCGGAGTCGGGATCGGACGACCCGCGCGAACGGTCGATCGTGGGCCGGCGCTTCTTCGAGTCGCTCTTGGCGGCCGAAGACGAAGCCGCCATGCGGGAGCTGGTCGAGGAGCGGGCGGCGCTGGTCCGCGGCCTCGGCGCCCTGGCGCCGGACCGCGGTCCGAACGGGAGCAAGCCGCTGGCGCGGGAGAGCCGGCTGTTCGAGGGCGAGAGCCCGGCCGACACGCGGGAGTTCGTCCGCGCGATTACCTGATTTCATCCTCGTTCCCGTGCTCTGCATGGGAACGCGATGCCGCGTCGCATAGGCGTATCGAGTACCACGTTCCCATGCAGAGCATGGGAACGAGACCAACAACAACGGGAGTCGAAAGACATGAGCGACAAGATGCGTTGGAGGTACGGGGACACGAACCCCGTCGTGGCGGCCGTCGATTCGACGACGGTCATCGAGATCGGCGACCTCCTTTGGCAGGACACCGACGACGCCAAGCCGGCCTCGTCGCTTACGGACCAGGGGAGCGAAACGGCCAACCAGGACGCCTTTGCCGCGGCCTTCCTGGGCGTGGCCATGCAGCGGAGCCGCAGCGGAGACACCGCCCCGATCCGCGTGGCCACCACCGGCGTGTTCGAGTTCGACTGCCCCAGCGGCACGTTCGAGCTGGGCGACCTGGTCGGGGCCGACGAGAACGCGGCCGGCGACGCGCTGTTGGACCAGCAAGTGGCCGCCGTGAGCTCGAGCCAGTACGCGATCGGGCGCGTGGCCAAGCGGGAGCCGAGTGCCACGACCAGCGCGCTGGTCGACGTCCGCTCGACCGTGATGACCGGCGGCGTCGAGGGCTCCAGCCCCAGCGGCGCGTGACGAGAGGAGGGATTGGGGATTAGGGATTGGGGATTGGGGGTGACAGATGACGTATCACCCGCGAGTCCGCGACACGGTCCCAACGCCCTAATCCCCAATCCCTAATCCCCAATCCCCACTTCCAGGAGAACCAAACCGTGAGAGCCATCAAATACCGTGAGCTGCGGCGGATGTACGAGCGGCTGGGCCGCCGCGAGTGCGTCCGTCACCTGACCGAGGCCCTCGAGCAAGGACAGCTTAAGCCCGAGGACTTCAGCATCCGCGAGCTGGCCGAAGTCACGCTCGGCGGTGAGCGGGTCCGGCAGATGGACCCCCGCGCCGGCGACGTCGGACTGCTCGAGGCCGGCGAGGGGGTCGACGTGACGGCCTTCTCGAACATCACCGGCCAGATCGTCCAATCGAAGGTCCTCGAGGCCTATCGCCAGGAGGCGTTCGTCGTCTCGAAGCTGGTCGACGCCGTTCCCACGCGCCTCGACGGCGAGCGGATCCCCGGCGTGGGGCGCGTCAGCGACGAGGTGGCCGAGGTCCACCCCGGGATGCCCTACCCCCACCTCGGCTTCGGCGAGGACTACATCGAAACACCCCAGACGACCAAGCGGGGGTTCATCGTTCCGGTGACCAAGGAGGCCATCTTCTTCGACCGCACCCACCTGGTGCTCCAGCGGGCGGCCGAAGTGGGCGAGGTGCTCGGGCTGAACAAGGAGAAGCGGCTCTTGGACGTGGTCGTCGGCGCCACGAACAACTACAAGTGGAAAGGCACCGACTACAACACCTACTCGGCCACCGGCACCGGCGCCGCCCCCGATGGCGACTGGATCAACCAGACGACCGAGGAGCTGGTCGACTGGACCGACGTCGACGCGGCCGAGCAGCTCTTCGCCGACGTGCTCGATCCGAACACGGGCGAGCCGGTGCTGCTCCGGGCCACCACGGTGCTGGTGATGCCGGCCTACCGTCACGCGGCCCATCGGGTGTTCAACGCGGCGGAGATCCAGTACACGGCCGACGGCGCGGCCACGACCACGGTGGCGGCCAACCCGCTGGGCAACTACCGCGTGGTCGAAAGCCGCCTGGCCTACCGGCGGATCGTGGCCTCGGGGGTGGCCGCGGCGGATGCCAAGAAGTACTGGTTCATCGGCGACTTCAAGAAGGCGTTTGCCTACATGGAAAACTGGCCGATCACGGTGACCCAGTCGCCGCCGGGCAGCGAGGCCGAGTTCAACCAGGACATCGTGGTCCGCTTCAAGGCCAGCGAGCGGGGCGCCGCCGCGGCGGTCAATCCCCGTTACGTGGTCAAGAGCACCGGGGCGGGCGCCTAACAGCAGGCGGCCGGAGGGCAGAGGACACAGGGCAGAGGGCGGACGGCAGAGGGCGGAGGGCAGCGGAAAAGGTAT
>Ga0180438_10001597_pt1 | contig 39928 bp, 53 predicted proteins | sample SS_ome_12_FD_132455 | JGI IMG/M metagenome (GOLD analysis project Ga0180438, IMG submission 132455) | Hypersaline lake sediment archaeal communities from the Salton Sea, California, USA - SS_3_D_2 metaG | ecosystem: Environmental > Aquatic > Non-marine Saline and Alkaline > Hypersaline >... | reverse complement strand
TCATTCCCTGAACATCGCCTCCACTGAAAATCGGCTTCAGCGCAGGCATCATCGCCATGGAGGACATAGCCCGCATGATATCCCCGTACATGGCGGGGTACTTCGCTGCATACTCCTTGGCGAAATCACTGACCACCTTCACCTTGTCCCAACTCTTCAAGACTCCGTACAGACTGATCTCCAGGAGCCTGAACGATTGGGTCACATTCAGCATCGATTGGCCCCACTTCAGGAAACCAGCGGCTGCCACGCCTGCCGCAGCGGCACCAATTCCGGTGATCGCCGACAGCACCTTCAGGGCAGTCTTGAGGAAGCTTTCAGCAACACCAGCGGCACTCTTCACGGCCCCGCCAAACTTGTTGAAAAAACTCGTGATACGTGGCGAGGTTCTATCGGCAGATGCACCGACCTTTCCGAAAGCACCTTCGATCCTTCCCGATGCCTTTTCCAGGCCGGCCAATTCGCCTGTGACCTTGCTGTATCCCGTGGAGCCATATCTAAGGGTTACGTTGTCTGCGATGACTCGGCCCTCCTTTCATACGGTAGATTAGGCAAACACCCTGTCCATCTCGGCGTAGATTCTTTTCAACTTTCCTTGTTTCTGGAGCTCTTCGAGAAACTCTTTTGGGGGGGGAACAGTGTCGTCAGACCACCCAGGTGGATAGAGTTGCGATCGAAGGATGTCGTACTCGATCATCCTCCTGACCGTATCCAGCGTGAGCTCCACACCTTCGTGTTTCGCCCGTGAATACGTATCCCACAGCAGATCGTTCATCGAGCATCGTCTTGCAACAATGCCTAGTTCGCCGACGCAAGCGCGAACCCTTTCCATGCCCCATCGACTGCGCGGGGCAATCTTCTCTCCGAATCTCTCTGTGATCTTGACCTTTTGCATGGCCTGATCTCGAGTGAAGTACCTGATATCGTTCGGAAACCCATACAACGGATCCTTCTGCCACCTCTCGGCGAGTTCTTTCTGTTTCAGTGCCTTGCTGGCCTTCTCGTCAGGCGTCTCGCCCCACATCAACCTGATCTGATCTTTCGCCTCCCGAACCTTCCTCTTGTTCAGGTAATGCCAGTACAACCTCAGAAGTGGCCTGGTCAGACCTTTCTGTACGTACTCTCTCTTCCAGCCATACTCGGCTGCAAAGGCCTCGTAAATCTCACCAAGAGAGACATACCTTACTTCTTCTCCTGCTGCTGCTGCTCGGGCTCCTTCGTTGCCTCTTCCTTCTTTCCTGGCATGAAGCTCCCCAGGAGCCCTTGGAAGTTTTTTCTGCTCTCCTCCGGAAGCCCATCGTCCGATAGGTTCTGCTTCCAAAAGACCCCAGCAAAATGCTTCATCTGAGGAATGGTCATGTTCTTCGCCACGATATTCGCCGGAACCTCGATGATCTGTTCGACCAACTTTGGGATCTTCCCGCTACTGATGATGGCCTCGATCGGGCTTTCCCGGCAATCAACAAGACTGACCTTGCAATCAGGACACTCAAGGGTGATCCCAAGCTGATCCGGAAACACCTTCTCGCATTTTGGACATCGCGCGTTGTTGTTGAAGACCTTGTTCAGGATCTCCGCGACGTCCTTCGATACGCGCTCCACAACCCCTTCGGTCAGCGGAGACATCTCATACGCCCGTGATCCGATAACCACGGCCATCGTGTTCTCTTCCGGCAGAAGAACCCTCAACTCGTCCGGAACCTCTACTGCTTTGTCCGTGCTTCCCATCACAACCCTCCTTCGTCGTCGTGGATTATTCAGCACTTCATGATTTCCATTCCCTTATCTGCCGATTCCTCATAGGCTTCATACGTCTTGACGCCTCTCATGACAGTCGAGAGAGGGATCAAAGCCTTCACTACCTTGAACCCAATCTGGACGTCCAACAGAACGTACTCCTTGCCTTGAGGATCACCGTCAAGGGTTACCTTCAACATAGGTCACCTCACTTACTACGCCACAGTCAGTTTGCTCGAGACCACCAATGCGCTTTCGTTGATGTTGTCCATGCCCGAGCCGTCCTTGGCAACAACGATCACCCAATAGTCGCCAGCACTGATCGAGGTCAACGCATAGGTCGTCAAATCGAAATACTGGCTGATGCCATCGAGGTCGACGATCTGAGCGGCCGTCTTATTCGCCTCCGATGGAACCGTGTTCGGCTCAATGGTGGTTGGCGCGGTACCGGGAACGGACAGCTGACTGTCTTTGATCACGTACACATCATAGTAAGACACAACACTCGAGACGGAAGCCACGCATGTCATGTCTATCGTCTGCGATCCCGCGTCCTCAACGGCAAGAGTCGTAACCCCTGCTGGCTGTTCCAACTGCGCCTTGATCCCGAGCTGTGAGTTCTCACCCAGCGAACTTCCACGGTATACGAGCTGCTGGACGATCGCACCGACCGGGACATTACACCCAACGGCCCCTTCGTTAGCCGCGGGGACGACAAACTTCCCTGCTGCTATCGAGGTCGGTATGCAGTAGGCGAGGACCGTCCCGTACTTGGTCAGGATGACCAACGGCACCTCTGCCACAAAACTCAGGCTGTTTGGGTCAGGAGTGCATTCGAGATCTGTCCCACCGGAAGTGAATGCAGTATCCACATACGTCTGCAACTTCTCGATGGCGTAGTCTTCTCCGGAGGGCCTCCCGTCCAGAAGATTGGCCACAACCTTCTCGACATCGATATACATATCGGTTGCACCGCTCGCACTGCCCTTCAGAAAAAACTTTTCCTTGGATCCTTCCTCCGTATCCACCCGATACTTCTCGATGTCAACCGTGACCTGCTTCGTCAACTGCGATCCATCGCTCGGGTTTGTGTATTCCACCGTGATTGTCTTGCTCATGGCCTCAGACCTCCTTTTTCATGATTTCCTAGGTGGCTACCACCCGTCGCATGTTGATAACGACGTTGTACAAATCCAACGGATCCTGAACCGGCGTTCTCCCGGGTTCCCCGTCAATAACCCATCCTTCGCCCGCCTCGGCCTCAATGGCGGTAATCTCAGTCTGCAACTCCGCGTTCGTAATCCAGTAGAGCCGGACAATCTTGCGCTCAAGATATCCAAGCTGCTGAACCACAGACTCCCCGTTCACCAGAGGATGCTCCTTCTGCCGGGGTATCTTCACAACCGGGTCGACAACCTTCGAGTAGCCCATACTCACCAACTCCAGAGTGGCAGGCGCCTGCCAGTGAGAAACTTACGGCGTTGAATCGTCGTCGTAGATTTCTACGGATTCCTCGATATTGGCCTTGTCCGTCTGATTCAGCGTCGTCGTTCTCGTTATCTTGTACCAAGCTGAAATCGCGTCCAACTCAGCGATCGTGAACAAAGTCGGGGTGATCATGTTTTGCTGTGCGTTGGGAACCGTGTTGCCGACGAACTTCTCGAGTTCGATCGTAAACTTCTCCCAATCTGTCACACCTTTCTCGATTTCCACCCGTGCGATATACAACCCGCTTTCGCTCACGTACGGGGCGTCTCCCACTGCCGGCTTGATCGTTATCGTCGACGTGTATGTATTTCCACGAGCGGCTGTGCCCATCCCTGAAGGTGGATCCCCCCGCCCTACGAGCGTGATCGACACCCGCTTTCGGAAGAAGATCAACCCATCGGTGTACGTCAGCTTGTCTCCGAGGGAGGGCGAAACGCCAGGCTGGGTTGCCAGCATATGCGGTGTAGTGACTTCCTCGTCTTCAACCATGGTCACGGTTTCAAGGACAACTCCAAGACTGTTCCTCGTAGGGTCGTCCGATTTTCCAATTCCATAGGTGGCCGCACAAGAGCTAGGAGCAGATCGCCTCAACGTATCGGTAAACTTGAGTGAAAATAGTTCGGTGTCAAACCCATCCCGGAACTCAAGCCTCTCGGTGTCATATCCGTGGACTTCGCTTTCGACGCTACCAGCCGCGCCAAACCGTGGATAAACCATGACAGTACCTCCTCTCTCCTAAGGCAGTACCGATTCTCTCCAAACGTACAGGTTATAATCCAGCGCCATAACCTGGACCGTGCCTTCTGCTTCCTCAGGCAGTTCCCGTGAACCTCGGTACCTCGGAATCAAAACATTGTCAGTGCTTACCGGATTTTCAGCGTCAGAAAAATCCAGGATCGTGATCGAATTCTCGTTCAACTCTTCATGGACCTCATCATGCATCTTCATCAACTCAACCTGATACGGGTCACTCTCGATAACGGTATTGCAGTTGATCTGGACCAACGACACACTTTGTATGCCCTGGCCTACCGTGGGCCAGAAAACAGAAAGCCACTTCCAGTAATCCGTGACTTCCTCCGCAAAACGTTTCATCAACTCAGGGTCCTTCCTCCGGTTGTAATTGACGTAGTAGCTTGGTCCGAGCCTCTGTGCGATATGCCGGTACAAACTGCGTTGGATGTTCAGCACCTGTTCATGCGCGTACATCGTTATGAACCCCAAACGGCCGCGATCCCGACCGACAGTTTCTTTGCAAGTCCTTCAGCGGAGCGATCGATGTCGCTCTGTGTCATCCTCACAAATCCAAGTGGCTTTGTGCCGGGATGCAGCACTTTTTTCGCAAATACGGTCTTCCCGTCAATCTCAAAAGCGAGGACACCATCGGGATCCCGCGGTTCGATGACATGAGGTCGGGTTCCAAATTCGAGGTATTCAACGATCTCCTCACGCCCTTCATTGCGGATCTCCCAAATCACTCCCTCACCCGTAGCCTTCCCAAATGCCGTAAACCTCATCACCCAAGCATCCGCGGTCTGCCCTGTCTTCCTGGGTGTCAGTGTGCGGATTCTGTCCAGGTAGTATTCGGCAAGGTACAAGACGTCCTCCTGGGTCTTTCGAAACAACCTTTCCGTTGCATTGATCTGAGCCCTCAGTCTCCGTGTATCGGCAGAAATTTTGACAACCACGGCTTTATCCAATCTCCCTGGTGATCACCTGACAGCGTCCCGTCTTCTCGCTCCAATGCTCGATTTCAATCACCCTGTACTCTTTCCCCCCGTACGCAATGTGGTCTGTCATCAACACCGGTTCGGTCAGATAGAAAATGAACCGCTTGTCTCTCAACTCGAATACCCCGCGGCTCGCAGACACTTCTCTCCAACTCAGATTCGTCTGTAGCACTTTCAAATCAGCCAATCCGGAGACCAACTCTCTCGTGGCTTCCTTTCCGATCTCTGGCGTAGCCTCTACAGTTACGGTATAGCGAAGAATACTGGCAGTCGGATTGAACTGTTTGGAACGCAGCATATCCCAGCCTTCACGCTCCATCGTGGCCAGCTCGATCGCTTCCTGCTCAGTGAAACCCGCATCCGTTTCGGGGACAAGTACCATGACCTATCTACCCCACAAGAAACTGCGAACCTGAAAAGGCGTTGCGAAATTCTTCCTTCAACCTCTCCGCCCGCTTCTCCGATCGACTGAAACCAATCGATACAGACTGTCCGTAGCCGCTGACTGAACTGAACTTCCCGCGCTTCTCCATGATATAGTCCAGACATTCGGCAATGGCCCATTTCAAGAACAAATCCTCGTCTGTATCCGGAACCGTGGCGAGGGTGTGTTTCTTCCGATACACGAAATAGACCTTGCTCCCCGTGCTGGATGGCGCGGGCATCAATTCAATCGCCTTCCGGTCTGCGTGCCAGTTGTGATCGCCTTCGAATATCCGCTCATAGCTCTCAACCTTCTGCATGTACTGCAGAAAAATCGATGGGTTGTAAAAAACCCGAATTCCGCTCAATGCCGGGAGATCAAGAACACGAGGAAAATCGGTATCGAAGACGTAGGATCCTCCCGTACCATAGAAGCACTCTTCGATCCCCATGATGCCAGTCAAATCGGAAAGGCTGTACTCTCCGGTGTTCGCTACTGTCTCGAGGTACGTCAGCACCAACACAGGCCGGTTCTTGCTGTATTCAGTCAAAGCGGAATCGAGGGCATCGCCAATCTGTGTTTCAGTCAGATCCGCGACCGATGCGTTCCCCGCCTTCCTCCGGATCAATTCCTTTAGCTGAGTCTCTGTTTTCTCCATCGGGCGCCTTCTCCCCGCCCCCCGCCATCAGCAATTCCTTCCTCTTGGCCAGGAGTGCTCTGATACTCGTTTTCCTGTCTTCCTTTGGTTCTTTCGAATCAGCAAGGTCATCAAGAGTTTCAGCAGCTTTTATGAGGGGCATCAACTCCCGGACAGATCGCTTGTACGTTTTCTCCTCTTCCACTGCCTCCTTCTCCTCTTCCTTGTCACCGCCCTCTTCCTCGTCGGCAAGCCCGAACGTTGCTGCAGTCCGAAACGTGGTCTCGAGGTCCGGTTCCTTTTTTGCCGGCGCTGTCGCCTCATCAGTTCCGGCCTCGGCCTGTTGGATCTCCGCCTCCACCCCACCACCTCCACCATCGAAAAAACGACGTATCGCCCCTATCGGTCGGGTCACATAAGAGCCATCCTCGAACTCTTCGAAAATGTGACCAACGGGAACGTGGACAAGCTCTTCCGACCGATCATAGACATGCTGGTCTATCCCCGTGTCGTTCGTGAACGTTCTGATTACCTTCTTCATCTCCTGGCCTCCTTTTCATCATCATTTTTTTGGCCCACGATCAAGAAACTGTAACGCCCTGGTTCGCTCACATCATGCGTGCAGAAAACAAGCTCAAATCCAGGAACCTCAGAAATGGCTTTGCGGAATGGCTCAAATCTAAAGGATTGAAAATGCTCAGGATTCGGCTGCGTGTAGTAGTCCATGTCAGGCAGATACAGAACCAGATACCCTCCGGTCCTGATAACCCGAAACCAATGTTTGACAACCGTTATCGGGTCTTCCTTCAAATGCTCCAGAGCATGGCTGGAGAAGACATAGTCGTACATTCCCTCTTGGGCAAAACTCAAAGGCTGTCCGATGTCCCAGATGACATCAACGCAGGGAAGGGGTCGCACATCAACACCGATCGCATTCTCGTGGATCTTTTCGCTACCACACCCAAGGTCAAGCCCCTTGCCCGTGCACCATTTGAGAACCATTTCCCTTATCTTGCTTGCCTCTCCCATCTCCAACCCCTTCTTCTCTGCTGCTGCTTCCCACACGGCCATTTCTGAGCGCCGTAAGAACCGTCCGATACACCATGTCAATCGTGATATCTTCAACACAGCTGATTCGCTTTTTCGGACACTCCACATACAGCGACCTGGTCTTGTTGCGGCACCCACGACACTTCAGATTCGCCAGCCATACCGGATACTCGATCCCACCGTTTTTCCTGGTCGAGGGGTCAACGCATCCGTAGATAACAACTGCCGGCACGTTTACGGCCTTTGCAATGTGAGCGCAAAGCGAGTCGATTCCGACAAACAGCTCGCATCCCTCCATGATCGCCCCAACCCGACGAACACCCAACCCACGCAGATCCAACCCGATTCCTGTCAGGGCGGTTTTCCGGTCCCCCAACTCGAGAATGGAAAAACCCAACCGCAGCAGTCTTTCGGCGAGCTCAATCCACCGATCCATGGGCCATTCTCGATTGGGCCAACTCCTTCCCGTATGGAACGCGACCCATTTCCTGTTAACCATCAATCTCCTTGAATCCCTTCGATCACCACGGTCGATCACCAATTCCGGTCGCTTGTTCTCGCATTTCGCCCCTGCTTGTTCTGCCATAACCTCCACGGCATTCCGGAGTGGATCCTTCTCATAGTCCAACCGATACACTTTTGACCATTCCCTCGGATCGAATTCCTTCAACACTACATCAACGTGAGGGTTTCCCTCCAATACCTGGGGGCAATCAGTGGCGAGCCCAATGCAGCTGCCGGGGAACTTTTTCCTTAGCTCCCGAACAATCGGTGTACACATCAAAACGTCGCCCAGTGCCCCTCGGCGAACGAGCAAAATCCGCGAAAAATCAAAGCCCAAGATTCCCGGACCCCATCGTGAATACAGTTTCCGGTTGTTCTCGCCGGTCAAACGGGCTACGTTGAACTCCCGCTGGCTCTTTACCGTGACGCTGCCAAAATGAACGACGCCGCCGTTATTGCTCACCCTCAGACCGTACCCCTTCTCCCTCAACCGGAAGGACAGGTCCGCATCCTCACTGAAGGCCAACCCAAAGGACTCGTCAAACCACCCAACTTCGTCCAAGACCTTCTTCGAGATCAGAAAACACCAGCCTTCGATGTAATGGACGTCACGCGCCCCATCGCTATCTGTTCCTCCGATATGAACAAATGTCTTCCCACCTACAACCCCCAACCTCGAGCCTACCGGCCCCACGATCCCTGTTCTAGGATGATCGACAAGGCAAGACAGCAGATAGGTCAACCAGCCGGGTTTCACGATCGTATCGTTATTCAGGCAGCAGACATAATCACCGGTCACAACCCTGAACCCTCTGTTGTTCCCCGCGCCAAAACCGAGATTCCGATCGTTATGAACGACCTGAACGCCGGAGTAACTTCGCTCCAGATGATCCATGTACTCCGCGGTCCCATCGGTCGAGGCGTTGTCAACCAGGATCAGCTCGTAGTCAACGCCTTGCGTGTTGTCCACGATGCTCCGAACACACTGTCTCGTGTACGCAAGTTGATTCAGACAGACGATGACGATGGAAACCTTCTTGCCCACAAGTACGGTCTGCCTCTTCAGCATCGACCCCGTTCGCCGATCGGACTCTGGGCTGCTTATCTCCACATGGCTGACCACGGGCTCCATGTCAAAACCATAATGAATCTGTGGCACCTTCACTGTTTTCATTCTGCGGCCTCTAGAACCTCTGCCAGAATCCTGCCGGCATCAGCATCCCTTAGGCAGGCAACTGAACCCCCACAAGCTTCCGTCGATTCAAAACAACTGTCACACCCAATCCATCGATTCGTTTCCAAGTTCCTGCAGTTCAAGTGATAGCAGGTCTTATCCTCCGGTCTTGTCGGCCCCAAAACGGCCACCAGGGGAGTCTGCGTTGTGTGCGCCACCCACATTGCCCCGCTGTCCATGGTCACCACCAAATCAAGGGCATGAATCACGGCAGCTAGCTGGTGCAACGTGGTCTCTCCCGACAGATTGATAATTCCCTTCCCCTCGAGGGGAACCTTCTCATTGTGCAGGACAACCCCCGTATGCCCCTCTCTCGCAATTCCCTCGATGACGTTCTTAACCGTATCCCACGGCAATTGCCGCATCGGACTGTTCCCTGCCACCTGAACGCCGATAGTTTTCCGACCGTTCCCCGTCGTACATCCGAGCTTATCCCTGGCAAACATCCGGTCTTCGGGAGCAACAGTCAGGCGAAACACCGGATCCCTGATTTTCTTCATCCCAAGGACATCCAGATAGATCTGAAGCCTTGGCTTCCCGCGGTAGTAAGAGCCGGGAACATAATCCAACTCAAGTATGCCGTCCAACATGAAGCCGATATCGTAGTACCCACCATGGACCCTTCGTGGATCCACGGTTTCGATTTCCGGCCAATCTCTAAAGATGGAGGCGCAGGACGTGCCAACAGCGAACCTTGCCGAAGGGTAACGTTCGCGGAGAACAACCAAAACAGGCGTGAGACAGAGGACGTCCCCCAAGCCGCCTCCCCGCACGAACAAAACCCGTGCAGTGGGGTGCTTGTTTAAAAACGACTCAAGGGATTCGCACTCCTGCAAGTGAGGGCTGCCAGCCATTCCTTCTTGCAGGAGTGCGGTTTCGATGCAACACTTGGGCGGGATCTCCACAGGTTCCATCAGGCTCGTGTAGTAGACCTGCGGAGACCCGGAAACATTACGGGTCAGCATTACGTCTCCCTCCAAGTTATGATCGTTGTCCCCTTAACAAGGAGGAAATCTCAGCTGCTTGTAAGCGTCACCGTCGCGAACATGTCGCCCACGACACACTTCTTCGCAAAGCGACTCATGATCCCCCGCCGTGGCTTGAAATCGTTGGGATCAACGATCCTGTCGGTCACGTACAGCGGATGATACGGGAGATAGACATACCCGGTGTCAAGCCAACTGGTCCCCTTGTAACCGAGCAGCATCTTGTTCGCCGTGAACCAGGGATCCTTCCACACCCTGTACTTCCCCTTCAGGGTTCCCACGTACTCGATGCTGACATTCAGGATGCCGTCATCAGCGGTGTCCACGCCCTTGAAGTCCTCGAGCTTTTCCAGCCGCACGCACGTATCCGGATCGGCCAGAATCCAGTTCGCGTTCCGGAAACGCTTTTTGAAAATGAGGTTATTGGCGTCGGTGATCGCGTCGTAGATCGTCGCCTTGTACTCCTTCGGGTTGAGAAGGCTCCAAGGCTGAGTGGACGGTACGGTCTTGCTCCAGTTCACGTTTCCCGCGGTGGCGCCGGCAAGAGCGTCAGCCAGCAGAATCGAGTTGATCTCCCGAACGAGCTCGGCGGAGAGAACCTTCATCAACTCGTCCTCCCCATCCAACGTGGGATGGTAGGCTTTGAGATCCTGGAGCGCCTCGACCGTGGTGATGTACTTCAACTTCTTTTCCTGAGCTTCAACGGTAACACTCGAGAGGTCGAAGTTGATCTCCTTCACCGTCCCGCCTTCGCTGGAATCGGCGTACGCGCTGTTGAAATTCGCCAGCTGGTCAATCCGGTTGCCAGCATCGGCCCCGGACCCATACTTGAAATCCAGGTAAAACGCCTTGCCGGTCGGCTGGCTCATCGGCTGCAGGGAAAACAGATCCTGGGCGATCAGTTTGGCAAAAACCCTCCGGACAACCGGAAGCGCCCAGGTGCTGAACGCCGCGACGTTCGCGGTCGTGGACTCCTCCGCGATCCACTTCGCTGTCTGGTCAAGAAGCCGCTCCATGATCAACCGATGGTCCTGCACAAGCCCTTCGGTGAGATAGGCCCAACGCTCTCTCCTCTGCGCGTCTTCCTTAATCATTTGTGATACCAGCATGTCAAAATACCTCCTTTCGGTCTATTCCAGTTCAGAGCTACAGCAGCGTCGGCCTCATCCTAGCTCTCTTTCTTTTCTTCAAGGGGCGGCAAGCCGGCCAGCCTTCTGTCGCGTTCCATCTGTGCCTTCTTTTCCTCATCCTCCTCGCCCTCTATTACCTGCTGACTTGGGTTGTCCTCATCCTTCACCTTACCCTTGCCCGCGGGCGTGCCGGAGGCCTCGGTGATCCTCTTGATATAGTCCTCCTCTTTCTCCAGCCGCTCATTGACTTCCTCTTCGGTTTTGCAGTCAGCGAGCCTTTCGGCCAGCAGAGAAGCATGGGCTTTGCCCTTGACGACCTCGGCGATGTGATCCTTGACCTTCATGCCTCCCAGTTGCTCGGACAGCTTGACCCTCTCCTCTTTTTCCGTCTTCAACTCCTGCCGCAGCGTAGCCAACTGCTCGTCCTTCTCCTTGTCCGTCCCGTCCTCGCCGGACCCGGATTCGACTAGGTCGTATTTCCTGAGCAGGGCGGTAATTTCGTCGACCACACCCTTATAGCTCTGGAATTCCTCAGACGATTTGATTGCCTCCACAACGTCGTCCCTGATCTCGTCCTTCCGCTTCTCGATTTCCTCGGCCAGTCGCTGATCGAACGAAGCATCCAACTCCTTCTGAATGCTCTCCTTCAGCTGTGCTTCCAACTCAGCTTTGATGGCCTCCACCAACTTCGGGTGGTCTTTTTTCAGCGCCTCGAGTGTCAGTTCCATGGTCTCGTGACCTCCTTTCTCGATTTCAGTTTTCGGGCGTACAGCGGCATCTCCTTCCACACCCTGTTCCTCAGATTCGAAAATGCTCACAACATCGAGCGTTTGCTCGTACAATCCTTCTCCGAGCCTCACGTCAGCGTCTTTCACGCTCTGTCCGATGACAAAGTCAAAAGCCTTGAGACGATAGTCGTCCTGGACACACTCACCTTTCTTTCCGTCAAGGGTAGACGCCTTGGTTGTTCCAAACCCGCGGCTCGAATGTCCAAGGCGACCGCCAGAATTCAAGATCTCCTGGACGTCCTTACCCTTCGATGTGTTGAGGATCATGACCTCGCCCCAATACTCCTTGCGTCCCTTATCCGTCACCGCCTTTTCGAGGTTCAGAAGCCGTGATGCGGTGTTCGAGATTCTCGATTTTCCATCGCCTGGGTGGTCAGCCTCCCCATATGCGCTCTGCCGTTTGATTTCCTCCTGCATCCTCAGCACTTCGCGGTCAAGAATCGCCTCAGGATAGAATCGACCATTGCCGTTTATTTCGTCTGCGACTTGCATCAGGCATTTCACCCGCATCCGCCCCCCGTTGTCCTTCGTCGCTTCCTCGACAACCTGAAAATCCGGATACGTCACTTCGATCAAAGGGTTCAAATCAGATCACCTCCTTTCCCACCTACTTCTTCCTGTTGACAATCAATCCGGCGATCGCCGGCACGACCTTCTCCAAAGACCGGACCCCAATGTACCCACCGAGACCGATTTCCAGCAGTCTCATCATTTCTGCCGGCATCGACGAAGGTGTTACCCCTACAACCTCAGCAAGAAAATGATTCCAAAAGAGCAGGAACCCAAACTCCAGCATAATCATCGGACGCCAGTTCCTTTGAAGCCAGCTCTGACCTGAAGCATCAGCCGTCAAAACCTTCGACTGTGCCTCAACCAATTTCGATTGAAGCTCCACCACCTTGCTTCCGTACTCAACAAGCTTCGTGGTCACATCGGCCTGGATCTTCTCCACCTTTGCCTTGATGAGAAGCCTCTCCTCCTCCGATGTGTGGAGCTCATCGATAGTCTTCATCGCGGGGGCGAATATCTCCTTCACCAACCCGACAACGCCTACAAATATGGCTCCTGCTCCTGACATGATATGAACCTCCGGCCTGGGAAACGTTCAGGCTATTTCTTGACCGCCTCGTAGACCCTCTTGCCGTAATCGATGTTCTTGAACAAGAGCTTGATACCATCCTCAATCAGGCCCTCGGCTTGGTCCTGTGGGATGTCGAATTCATCGGCGATGATCGTACACAACTCCTCCATTTGCTCGGCTGAGAGCCGCGACGGTAGCGGAACCATTGAAAAATTCTCGATGGCAGCCGGCGTTTTCATAATAGGGTCGAGGAAATGCACAGAATCGCTGACCGTGAACTTTTTGTCCTCGAGACTCTTCCCGAAAGCGTTTCCGTATGCGACACCTGCCTTTGCAACATCAACCAATTCCTTGAATTCTTGTTCCGTTACCATGACTTACACCTCCTGAATTAAGGGTTATCCGGCCTATAGCCGGGCTCTAGTGCCTTCGTCATTACCCTTACGAACCCGTCGTCGAATCAGACCTCGAAATACGAGACCTGCTTCTTGACATCCCTCACGTTGCTGATCGTCACGAGCCCATTCTTGTCCTTGGTCCAATCCGCCATCAAATAACGCGTCCCCTGGCTCGACTCTCCGTCAGTCACAAACACCACCTGTGACGGAAACGTAGCGACCACATACGGGTACTTTCCGTACGAATTGCTGTCCTTGATCGCCCGCTCGAGGTCGGCCCGAACGGTTTCGTAACTCGTTGCCAGCACGATCTTCTCGGAAATCAGAGCAGCCGTTGCTTCATCAAGAACCGCATTGGCGATCCCCGTGCTTTCCTGTTTAGCGCCGGTCGGCTTCACCCTCTTCGCACGCCGATTCTTGGGAAACCATGCGGCCATGAATCCATTTGCCTTCTCCAGAGTGTGCTTCTTCTTGTCAAACCGGACGCTCTGGACCTCGGCCTTATCCGCTTTCTTCGGCTTCCCCAGCCGGATGAACACACCGTCACTTACCTCCACCTCTGTGAAGTTCCCTTCCTCGAAGCTTTCCCTGGCCATCAACTCGAAATCAAAAAACTTCTTCTTCCTCATGATCGGCACTCCTTTCGGCCCCTTCCCCTGGCCGTATGCACGCCCCTGGCCCTGGCCCTGGCCCTTAGACCGTATCTTCAATCCAGGCGTGGGACAGTTGTCGAAAAGCAGGCCCTCAATCGTGTCGGCAACACCCTCCTTCTTGAACTTCCGGTGTTTTTCATACTCTTCACCTTTTGCGCTAAGCACCCAATCCTTCTTCTTCTTGTCGTATTTGATGTACCCCAAACCCTTTGGGCCAAGGCGACCGATACAGCTTCCCCACGCCTGCTTCGCAGCCTCACCGCCTTTTTTCTCTTCATGAGCGACACATCTCGTTAATATATCTGGCATGACAATCAACTCCTTTTTATTAGATTGTCCTTCAAGCAACCCTCAAACCAAAAAAAGCTACGGCGTCACAGTATGCCACGCCGGCACCTGCTTCCCGACAGTCACAGTCGCTGTCTTGCCTGCCGCACAGATAAGCCCGAGGCTACTATTTGTGACCGAAATCGTCACCGATCCATTCGCAGCAATCTGCAGACTTCCACTTCCAGCATTCGCCGCCTCGCCTTCCTTAACGTAGACAGCATCGCTTCCTTTGTTCACAATAAGAATCTGTTTGTTCCCTTCTCCAATATCCAGAACCGTTCCGTTTTCATCAACGCTCACATCCTGAAACGTATTCTGGTAACGGATCTCCTGATATGACATGACAAAAGAACCTCCCTCGAGAATGTGTTAGGTGTCCTCTGTGAGTACCTTTGGCTTTGCGGGATCAACCCACCGCTCTATCTTCACCTTCCCGATCTCTCGATCCTTGATCGGGATCACGATATTCCCCTGGAAATCCTCGCTGCCAAACACGGCGTCCTTCACAAGTCCAACGGTGTGATCAAACCGAGCCTTCCTTTCCTTTTCGTTTATCATGGTTTCACCTTCCTGCCCTCAATAATGACTCTCGCGATACCGCTAATCTCCTGATAGTCGTGGACAAAGCGATCAAAATCCCTGTCCGCCCATATCGAAACATGGTTCTCTCTCGCATGGACCCCACCTGAGAACTGGATCATAAACAACGGGAACTGGATATACAGGTACGTGCTTCGGTACACATAGAACTCGATGATATCTATCCCCTCGGACTTGCGAAGGTGCTCGAGGACATCTCCCATTATCACCAGATCCCAGGTCTTCTCCATGTTGTGTGGCGTGAGCGAATAGTCAAGTGCGTACTTGACGAGATCACTCCAAACAATCCGGTCGTAAAGACCTTGCAGCCTCTCCTCGAACGTCTCATTGATTTCAACGCCGGTCAGACGATAAGGCCCGATCCCCGAATCCTTCAGCAATTTTCCGTACTTCCCTATCCCCGTGCCCAGATCGAGGATGATCTTGGGCTTCTTCTCCTGGACAAACCTCACAAAGTCGCCATTGAACTGGTGTGCACTCGTACACATATCAGACCTCAAGCCATCCATTCGGAATCTGGTTCGGCACTTCCCTGATAAACCAATTTCCGTCCAAAAGTGCCTTACCCCCTGGAACAGGTTCAGGTATGTGGCTCCCCTCGAGGACGACCTCAAGATGTTGCAACCTGTCATTCGCTTCGATCGAAACAATGCTATATCGATCATCCATATGGAGCAGCTTGCGCAGCAGAACATCGCTGCATTTTCTGCCTCCGCTCAACCCAGCCACTTCATAGTCGACGAAAATCCTTGCCCGCCCCATACCACAACCCTTTGTCGATCTCGTGGTAGAATGTCAACCCGGGATGACGCTCCTCGACCGGACATACCCGAGCCATTTTTCTTTTTGCGACCAGCTCCTGGATCTGCTCATCACTCCATCTGTATATCTTGCACCTTTCGTACTTGCTCCGTTCCCTGAACTTAGAAAGCAGACTCTGATCGCTCTTCAAACCTTCAAAGTGTACAAGCCGAATATCCGGGACGTACGCCACCCACGGGAAATTGAAATGACACGGGTGCTGGTTGACCGGCACCCCCTGGTAGGTGAACGACTCAAGACTACCCGACCAACGAAAATCCGGCAGATTCCTCCAAATAACCCTCTTCGGATCCTTCGGCGCATCGGCAAGCATGTGGTGGATGTCGTGCAAGAGATGGATCTTCGGAAAACAGTAGACATGACGGCTCCGATCAGCAAGCAAATCGTTGATCCTCGCGTAGATCCCATCACTGAGGATGTCATCCACGTCCATCATCATGATCCACTCACCGCGACTCATCTCCATGTTGAACTGTCTCTGCTCTCCAAACCCTCCTGGCCACATCTTTTGCAAAAGTCTGATCGGACTTGGATCCGCACCGTTAACCATTTCCTTTATGATCTCGAGGGTGCGGTCCCGGCTGCCACCGTCCACGATGACGATCTCATACCCACCATCCACAGCCTCGCCGATCTTGATCAGATGGCTCAGGCACTGGTGGATCAACTCCTCTTCATCCTGACAGATCACGTTGAAAGACAGCTTCATTCTCATAGCATTCCCCACGCGACATATCGGCCACTCTTGATGCCGTACCTGAAGCGTACACCGTGTCTTCGCAGTTGGTTCCGAATTCGCTCGGTTCTCTCGTCCCCCGGGCCCTCGATCCTCCTGCGGTCGAGGTCAAACCTGGTCTCTCCGTACACCAATTGCCCATCCGTATATCCAATGCCTGGATCCGTTTCACACGGCAACATATCGATTTCTTGGGCGATGCCGTGCACCAACCGCTGCTTTTCCTCCTCCACCAACGCCCTGGGATACTCGTTTTCCCTGATTACTCTGACCGGGATGCCGCAGGCGAGACACCCGCTCGGCAGGTCGCGGTTGACCAAGGACCACGCGCAAACGACAACATCGCTTCCGATTGTAACCCCTGGATTCACCCAGGCATGTGGCAACCACACACGGTCACCTATCGTGACCTGCTCGAACGCAACGGGGAACCCTTCCCACTGTGGCGGGTACGCTCCGTGCGTACAGATTCGCGTGCCCACCCCCACACCGCACTCGTGGCCTACCCGGACCTCACGGGCGGTGTTGATATGCGAGAACCTTCCCATGTGGAGAAAATCACCCGCTCGGAATGTCGACTGTCTCTCAAAACAGCTTCCCCCGCCGATGAACGCATACTCATCAAGCCAGGCCTCACGGCCGATGACAACATCACGTCCTTCGATCGAAACGTGCTCGTTGAGCGCACTCCGGTCACCGATCACCAGTCGCTCGGTCACATTGATCTTCACGTTATGCGCGATCCTCACGTCCCTACCGATAAACATCTCGTCTGGCTTTTGGATGACGTTCATGGCTTCATGTGCCTTCCATCAACAAATCGATTGCTTCTTCCTTGATCGCCTCCACCGTCGTCGCCAGCTTTATGTTCAACTCGATACCCGGAGTCCAATAAATCTTGTTCTTCTCCAGGTAGTCGATCAGCTTGGCATTGGCGTCCCTGCGAAACTGGATGTACTGACGCTTCAGCTTCGGATCTTTCGTGACCTTGATCAGAGCACGGTAATTCCGGATCTCATTGTCGTACCCGGAAATGATCTCCATCTCCTCAGGTTTTGGTAGCCGGTATCCTGCCGGCACTCTCCATCGCTTCGGCCCCGCAACTTTCGGGGGCTCAACCTTTGGCTCGACCCTGCGGATCCGCAACGTACACTTGCATCCCGACAGGCATTGCGTTGTCCCGTCCCGCGGGATGGCAGGCAATGTCTTTTTCGTGTACGGACCCTCGGCAGCGAACTTCACACAGTCCGGACAGTGTTCTGCAGGGTGCAAAACCCAATCAATCTCGACGTTGTCAGGCGAGCCGTCTACCTGGCCATGCTGGTACATGGCATCCATGCTGTTGACATACATCTCGAGCCGATCGTAGCGCCCCATCTTCTCACGGTTGGCCGCGATGTCGCCCATGAACTTGTCCAAAAACATGTACTCGGTCTTCCGCGCCCCTTTCAGGAACGTCCTGTCCTCCGGAGTCAGGCCAAACGAATTCCCCACAGCCCGGGTCCCCAACACATACGCTTCTTCCCAGGATGGACCAATCACGCCCTTCAGCCTTGCAGCCAGCTGCGTGATCGTGATCTTTCCCGCATCGTAGTCCTTCATGTGGCCAAACAGCTTCTCCCGGAATTCGCGCTTCAATTTCCCGTAGTCGGCAACCGCCTTGCGGATCATCTGGATCTCGAGTTTCCCCTTCAGCGCCCCTGCCAGCTGGGTGTACGTGAACATCAACGTGGCCTTCTCGTCGCTATACCTGGTCCTCTTCTTCCAGCCTTTCTGGCCGACCGTGTTGATCTCGGCCAGCATCAGGTGGACCTTATCCAGCCCGCGATGAATTTCGGCGATGTTTCCAGTGAGGTTCATTCTCACGCTTCCTCACGAACCGCTTCCAACTCGGCGTCGACCAAGTCCTTGAGTTGTTCAACCAAAAACATGAGCGTTTCGGATGCGAATGGCCCGTTTTCCTTGATCTGGTCTGCGATTTCTGCCGGGGGAGTCGCAGCAGTCGCAGGCGTACCTGGTTCGCCGGGAACTTGTGTCTTGGTTGATTTGGATGGCTCCTTCGTGGTTTTCGTTTGTGGGCCAGGGGGGACAAGTTTAAGGTCAGGTTTGCCGGTGGGTTTGGTAGCCGGAGAGTCTTTTTCACGGTTCTTCAGAATCTGAGCGATCTGCTCGTCACTCAGCCCCAGGAAGGTGCTCAAGATAAACTCATCAGACAGAACATCGATCTCAACGCCGTAGATCCTTGCGACCTCGGCCTTGATCTTCTCCACCTGCCATTTCCGCATCTCGTCAACCATACTGATCGAGCTGAACTTGATTGAATACTCCACGTTCGCCACGATGATTCCTTTCAGAATAAGCTCCAGGTCGAACAGCTGCCGCAGTCCTTTTCTCACTGCAGCTTGAACCCTCCGGACACTCCTGGCAAACTGGATATCCTGCTCGGTCAACGTGGCCTTGGCATTGATATCGCGCTCCAGCCCAAGGTACGCCTTCGGCACCTTCAGGCCGGAAAACAGCTTGTTCTGAAAATGCTCGACGTCTCCGATGTCCCCCAGGTTGCCCTGGCCTTGGACAACATCAACATCAGCCTTACTGTCCTTCGTCACACCAACAAAGAAATCCTCTTCAGCCGTGAGTGGGTTCGTGTTGACATCTAGCTTCCCTGTGACCGGGTTGATTGTTCGCTTCTTCCGGAGATCTTTCTTGACTTTCTTCAGATGATCCTGGGCCTGTTTTTGGTCCATTCCCGTGACGTCAATCAGCCACTTGTACCTCAGATGTGCCCTTGTCAGACGGCCAATCACCATACCGTCTTCCATCATCTGCAGCTGTTTGTACGGTCTCCGGATTGGATCGAGAACGCTTCGTCCATACTTCTTTCTCCGCCCAGCGTTTGAAAACTGAACGATCTGCCACTTCTCAAATTCAGCTACTGTCACATGCGTGGTAACGTCTCGCTGATGATAGGCCTGTTCCTTCAGCCTTCCGTACTCATCCTCGTTCCTGAACATCGTTTCAGGTGCGAGGTACTTCAAACGCGCCACTTCCGGAGTCTTGTCAACGACCACCTCGTCGAACTCATCCCCGTACATCGAAATATTCCGGGCGATCTCCCAGATGACGTCCTTGAGTTCAAGCCTATCGCTACACTCTTCGAGGATCTTCTTCACCTTTTCGTTGTCGGATTCAACCCAAAACGGGTCGCCGGTTTCCTCCTTCGGGTTCGTCGCATTATCAGCGTAAATGTCGAGCGCAGACGCAATCTCCGGATACTCCTCGTCCATTTGCTCGAAGTCCCGGTACCGATCTTTCCGCAACCGGCTGAGCTTCAGTTCCTTGAAGTACCCGTCGACAATCGCGCCTGTGACGCTGGTTTCAGTCGTACTATCGGAGGGTTCACCAGATACAACAACAGACGAGGGAGTACCACGCCTCCATAGGGCTGTGATCCTCTGAATAAGTGGGAAGTTGGCGGGTTGCCTCATAATCATCAGCTACCCTTATGAATTGGATGGCAGATGCCGGGGAGTCAATCTGCAAGGCGGCAGGAGGCAACTCCCCGGCACATCGGAAAAAGCAACATATCATGATAATAGCATAAATTCTGCATTGTGCAAGCAAAATTTTACATCTTTCTTGTTCATCAAGAACCATTAGAACACCCTCTCGCTCATTTTCCTAGGCCCACCTTCCTCAAAGTTAGTCCTGCAGATTCGTGACTTTGTGAGACTTTGTTTGACTTTCAGAAGGACTCAGCTATAATCGAACTGACGACAAATCGGATTACGGAAAACCAAGGGCGTGGAGCGGCTTAAGGAATAAAGAGCGGAGAATCCGGGTCTGTGGGTAGAATGAAACAGCCGTGTGAGCCGAGCAGATTTCAAGAAAGAGAAAACACCGATCGAATCGGCCATTTCCTGGTTTGATTTTTCGGCCGGGAAACAGCTTCAAAGATCATCTTTGCTTCTACATGGAAGGCTGTTCAAGCTCCAAAGGAGTGATACCGTATTTCTGGACGCGGGTCAGGAAGGCTTTTTCTCCTCCTTCCATTATTTCCTTCACTTTTCTTATTATTTTCTCGTTGTCGATACATCCTCGGACATCAACATAGCCATGGTCTCCATCTGAGTCGAAAACGAGAATCTGCTCAGCATCCCCGGAAACCGGGATGTTAGGGTTATGGGTGGCAACGATTATCTGCCGCTTTTCCTTCAAATCCCGAATCGTGTTCACTATAAGGTCAAAGACGAGGCGGTTATCAAGGTTGTCTTCTGGCTGGTCTATAATTAGAGGATTCTTGCTTTCTAATAATATTATTGGCAGAAGAGCGGTACATCTTTGGCCTGGTGAAAGTTCCTGTATTAGCCTTGGTTTCTCGCCGTCCTTGAGAAATATTCGTGGCAGGTCAGGATTGTCTATTACCTCTATTTCGAACAGGGCTTTGGATTTTTTGAGCCTGTCCTCGCCTTTAGGAGAGAAGTGTTCCACTATCGTCTGAGCGTCCCCAGTCCCTATCGAAAACTTCCTGTTTTCTTCGCTTTCATAGATCAGAGGTGAAGGATCCTTTTCACGGATCAGCTTGGCAAAGCTGATTGGCGTGAACATGGATGAGATGGTGTTCGCTATCCGTCTATCAATATATCTGAGTGGTATTTTTCTTAGGTAGGACTCTTCTAGGTCTTGGCGGAATTCGGTCTTGTTTCCGCTTTCAACGATGCCGACGCTGATTTCGATGTTCGTTGTTATCCTGTCTAGTTGTTCTTGAAGGTTTGAGATCTGCCCTTTTCTGAGTTCGTATATGTCTTTCCTTGTTTTTTCAAGCTTGGGGATTAGATCATCATACCTGGTTTTCCAGAGATTCTCTGTTTCTCCCTCCAATTTATCAATGTGTTTCTTTTTCAATTCCATTTCTTGAACTTCTTTGTACAGGACCCTTCTCCTTTGTATAGCTGTCCTGGCATCAGTCTGATCCACTGACTCCACTAGTTGCTGAAATTGTTTGGAGATTCGTTCGTGCTCTGTGTCAAGCGCCGGAACTTCTTTCTCTATGGTGCGTAGTATTTCGTCAAACCAGTCTACGAGGTTGTCATGGCTGGTGATAATTTTCTCTTTTATAGGCTGAATTTTCGAGTAGAGGTTGTTAAACCATTGTTTGTCATGCAGGTCTTTCGATTCGATGTCCTCTTTGAGAGATGTAAAGAAAGTCTGGACCTCGCTTTTGAGGTCTAGTTCTTCGATGCCATTCTTCATGTTTTCTAGGTCCATTCTTATGGACGTAAGGAAACTGGATTCGTTGGTTATCTGTTGGGTTTTGACTTCTGCCTCGTCCAGTTTTTCAGTTTTCAGCTTCTTGAGTTCCAGTTTTTTTTCGGGGAGGGTGGAGATGCTGGGGAGTTGCTCTTCTTTGTTCCGTATTTTGTCGAGGATTTGCTGAGCATTCGTCTTGAGTTTAGAAACTGTTTCTTTTTCCTTTGCTTTTAAGTCTTCTATTCCCTCGATGAATTTGTCGATAAGGTCGAGCTGTTCTTTCGGGTCCCTGGCGATGGTTTCTATCTCGCTCCACCCGTAGATATCCACATTGATCATTTGTGAGTCTTTGACAGAGACGCTTTCGAGGGGCGCCCCGGCTAGGTCGGAGCAGGTGGTCCTTTCCTGGCCTAGTGAGCGTTGCAAGACATATTCATTTCTCGTTTCGTCCCGGAATATCATGGTGGCAACAGCCCCTTCAAGAACCTTGCGCATAAGGCTGTCAATATCCTCCTTGCGGAGTGGGGGAATGTTCTCTTCCATCAGGAAGCGTATGATCTCTATGAGTGAAGTTTTTCCAGTACCACGGCCTCCGATGAGGCAATTAAGATTCTCTGTGAACCCGATGACCTGTCCATCAAGGAAACCGTTCTCGACTCGTAGGCCAACTATTCTTTTGATGTCGGATCGTGGAAGCTCTTCCTCAAATCTGATCCGGGTCTTAGGGTCATGTAGCGCTCTTTTCAACCCGTTGAACCCTGGCTCCTCCATCTTGATTCTGGTCGTGTTCGCTTTTATTCCGATATCGTCAAGGTAATGGGCGTCACTATTTATCAGACAAGCTTTCGTGTAGCTTTTGTCATTGATCTGTACGTTTTCAAAGTGACAGCGCTCGTCAGGTTTCTTTATTTCAACCGCGTCAAACGGGCTTTCAGTGAATATCTTCTGCCTAAACTCGGTCTCGACCTTTTCTTTTACCTTATCTATTTCATGGTCAAGATGATCAGCTTCCCTGTTTTTTCCTTGGTCTCGCAATTCTCTCTGTTTTTTCTCTAGCTTGAGGACTTGACCTTCGTTAAGCCTTTTGATTTCCTCTCTAAGTCCGTTGGCTTCGTTTATGTGACAGGCGACGCAGATTCCTTTCTTCGCCTTTATTTTCTCAAGAAGGGCTGCCAACTTAATCTTAGTTATCTTGGAATCTTTGGTACGGTCTGCGGGGTTAGGTTCGATCCCTGTCCCGTCAAATGTATTTTCTATTTCCTGTTCGGACGTGTCTTCAGGAAAAATGCCAAGAATATGCACCGTTCGGCCGTTATAGTCGAGAGAGATTTCGCACCCGGGCAAGACGGTTAGGCTGTTGAATCTGTACTTGTCTTGACCAGCTTTCCGGAATTCCTCAGCAGCCTTCATGACCTGGAAGGCGTAGCCGCACCGGTTATGGTCTGTTACAGAAATCATTTGGATTTCGTTCTTCAAAGCACTTTCTACGAAGTCAATCGGTTGCGCCTGAAGATCTTTTTGGCTTGCAGGTTTATCTTTTTTCGCAAAATCATGAGAGTCTCTGGCATGAACATGAAAATCTACCTTGTAGAACGAGGCCGCATTCTTAAGGGTTCTTTGTATCTGAGTCTTCAGAGGTTCAAAGGACATAACCGCCTCCTTTGCCAATGGCAGAAAGCCTTAAGTCTTCCGCCTTTAAGCTTGAATGATCCTATACCCTCTCCTCTCTCTTCCTGAGAATCGCCATCATTTCCCTCTTTGCCTCCTCCCAGGTCTCGTAGCCCCTGGAGAGGGTCCTGGGCCTCGTGGACCCGATCCCGCCCCAGCGGCGGGCGACGTTCCAGCCGAATCGGTGGTCAGTTGTCAGCCGCCTTCGACTTCCATCGGTTAGGACACTTCAAGGATCGACGGGGGATTAAGCATCAATAGCAGCTTACGGATCGTCACACAGCAACAGTATTCTCAACTGGACACATCGACCGTGCCATAGACTTTCATGACCGGAATGCTCCTAATGATCCTTTCCCTCTCTCTTTCCAGGTTCTCCCCTTCTAGATTTCTGAGATCCATCAAATCTCCAATTGTAGGGCCCTTATCCATAAACCCACTATGAGCAGGTCTGGGTTGCCAAAGCTTAATCACTATTGCAATCAAACAGATGGCGATCACAGAAAGAACGATTTTCGCGTACGTGTCCATAGGTTCTCCTCCAAAATCATCGTTTTGTGCGCACTGCATTTGCGCTAGTATGGGAACGGACGACTGACCATTGACGATAAGCGCTACCTGTCTTGTTGGTTCCACAACCCATTCACGCTTCGGCCCCGTTCCTCAGAGTTGGTGTGAGTGCACGCCACGCACCGATCGCGCCCACAGCTGCTATCCAAGTCTCTCCTGAAAATAATGAAGCCGAGTCACCCATCCACATCGGCAACCCGGCTGTCTTAGAAACCTCTGATGCCAAATCTTGGAAGCTCTGGAGTCCCACCCCCCAGCTAGACCCGTGGCTTTCCGTCCCACCCTCACAGATGGTTTGGCTTTGTCGATATGTCCAATTATAGCAGCATGTGGAGATATGTCAAAGCGAAAAGCAGATCGAGCGATTCTTACTGAGATACGCAGTCTGGATCAGTCCCCAGAAGTGTTGATTTCTGGAAGAATTAGACGGGCTCAGGGATCGCCGAGAAACCTCAATAACATCTTGAATCAACGCCTCTCGTTGGAGGAAGAAGCGGAGTAAAATGACCTGTGTCACCACGGAAGTTGCCATTTCGAACCTCTCGTGGTAAAAGAATGGTAAGGGAGATTGAGAGTCCGATAAGCATGCTCTTGCTCCTAAACTTAAGAACACCTCGTCCAGGCCACTGCCGAACTTCACACACCTGCTCAATCCGCGATGAACTTGAAGGGGGGTGATCCCATCGGAACGAAGGGCTTCAAACGCCAGCTCAGCGCCATCCTTAGTGCGGATGTTAAAGACTACAGCCGCCTGTGACGGGTTGGTTTTCTAGTGGCCATTTTAGGCGTGTAACCCTGGAGGGTCTGGGGGCATGTCAATAAAAGGAAAGGAGTCATACATGCCAGAAAAAAAAGAGCCACGACAAAAAGATCTGGTCAAAAAAGAGGAAGACAAGACCCACTTGCCAAGTGAGGACATAATACAGGTTGGTCAGACTGGCGAGGTTTTGGATCTAAGAGGATTGACTGACGAGCAGAAGCAAGAGCTTAAAACGAAATATCTTGAAGCCATGATTGAAGTCGGCCGCAAAGCCGCAGAAGTTGGTGTAGACACGAGAGCACTCGATGAGAAATTGGGAACGATGGCAGAACATACGAGGGCGGTATCTGAAAGTGGTGGTTCAATCACAATTACAAGTACACAGGACGATACTATTGGTCGAACAGAAATTATTATGGGGGATAGTGAAGCTGCAAAAAAAGGCAAGCTTAGTCGTAGCCAAACTGGCGAGAGAGACTTGACTTGGGTCTGGATTGGTCTTGCAGCCTTTGTGATAATTGTAATTGCAATTATAGCCTTAGTAAGGTAGGAGCACACGAAATTGCGGAAGCTGAAATTAAAAATAACCTCTGTGACAGATGTGTCTAAAGCTTTGAATAAGCTCAGGAACGATTGCGTGAGTTTTGGAATTTCCAATGCAGAGCAGAGAAATCTAATCGAGGAAGTGGAATCAGTAGCGATTGATTTAGCGAGGAGAGGACAAGAGCTATCATCTATTGGAAGTCGGTTTCAAGTAAAACGTGTTATTGAATCAGAGATTTGTCAAGTTGCTCTAGATGTTGATTTTGGAGGTGAACGGCCAACTTTAGTCGGAAAGCTACGATCGATGTTTTCCAAAAGCTGAGACGATAATGCCATACGGTAGGCCACGAAGAAGATATAGGCGTTACTCTGATTCTGTTGGTTTAGAACGTGCCCTAGAACATATCCGTGAAGCAGAAGAACTGTCCAGAGAACTCGGTGGTACTGACAAAGATGTAAAGAAATACTTCTTTTCGCTCCAGCCTGACAAACTAAGAAAAATTTTTGAGGAATACGGTAGAAAGTACGGAAGGATCAAGCAGGAATATGCAGAGGAAACATTTCATTCGTGGAAAACGGGGCGGGTAAAGATGAGCGGTCTGGTTGCAGGTCGATTGTTCAATCTGTTACCACCCCGAATGCCTCTGAAAGATAAGTATGTCCTGGTCGAACACCTGTGGAAAGAGTACTGCCCAAAATCAGATAAAGTCCTTTTAGTTGGTGCCGATACAAATGATGAGGGAATCATTGACACTATCCAATCTCACCTCATGAATGCAGTAGTGAATTACGAAATTCCCGAACCACTTCAACGAAGATTCAATTGGTTAGCTGCTGGAGATGTAGATGTGAAACAGCAGCTACTCAATTACCTCCTTCAAAAAGAAAAAGAATTAATCCTCCATGCTGTGAAGCATCGCATTCCGGTTCTACTTAATCATCTGAGAGAACACGGATCGGTTACCCAAAAGATGCATCAACAGATTGAAATCGGAAAGCACAAGCTTGAGCTACAATTCAGTCCTAAGAAATCTGGAATCAGATTGATGAATCGTTCAGATTTGTGGCTATCAAAAGCCTCAAGTTCAAATTTTGACTGGGGATGTCTCATATGGATCATACTTGGCATACTATTCATATATCTTGTCTACATCAGGTGATGCGTCTGTGGTTACTCGAACTCAACAAGCTAGTCCCCCCAAAATGCTAACTGAATCTGGCCTTCACACCTCCCCTCAGGATTCCGTTCCCCCCCCACCCACCCACTTCCCCATTGAACAATCCAGGGCCCCATGGTATAAGATCCACATCAAAAATCTAGAGAGGAACCACTATGACCAAAGCCGAGCTTATCTCGAAGGTGGCCAAAGAGGCCAAGATCACCAAGGCGGCAGCCGCAAAGGCGGTCAACGCCATCACCGAAACCATCACAAAGGACCTGAAAAAGGGAGGAAGGATAAGCCTTCCAGGCTTCGGAACCTTCTCCGTGACAAACCGCAAGGCGAGAACCGGCAGAAATCCACAGACCGGACAGGAAATCCAGATCCCGGCCAGCAAGACTCCCAAATTCACGGTAGGCAAGACCCTGAAAGAGGCGGTGAGGTGATCCTCTTGTGTCAACCCTGATTTGAGAACGGGGATAATTGAGACTGAAATTAAATTGCCCCACATCGAAACCGCCTCAAAGGGTGAGAAGGATTTGCCCCCCAAAAACAAGTCCTTCCTCGGTGTGGGGTTCTTAGTACCTGGATCCTACCTATTGAAACAAACCGACCGGCGCATCATTTCAGCATGCTTGACTTCCCGATGAGACCTCGTATAATCAGCCGTAGAGAAACCACACCCTTAGGGGTGGCGCAGGAACCTGGGTCTGGGGGGGTATTATGCCCGGAGTTCTGAGACTTGACTGCATTGATATCCTGGACAGCCGGGTTGCCGAAGCGGATGGGTGACCCGGTTTTCTTTTTTCTTGCCGAATGAGCACCAAGCGGATATGAGGGGGATGCTTGCGGCAGTTGCGAGGAGGCCAGTATTTCTTCCAAATAGAAGAAGGACGATCGCCCATGAATTGTTTATCGGTTTTCGCGTGGAGGACGAAAGGAGGTGAGGGCCCGTTTAGATAGCGTAGCATATTGGGCAGTTTCTTTTAGCCGTATCGTTCAGAGACTGAAAGAAAGGAGGATGTGATGTTATCTAAACAAAAATCTCTTCTATTCTTCGTTGTTTTGGCGATCGGAATTTCAGGGTGTGCCAGTTATAAACGAAGCAGGATAGATGTTCGTCGGGTGCAGGCTTATCCATGTCACTGCGGCATCCAAGGGATATGGTTCGCTGCTGATCCGTGCGACTGTCCAGAGAAGGCAAAACAAGGATTCTATGTTGATGTCACAAAAAGGGGATTCTATCCTGTAAATCTTGTTTTTGAGAATGAGACAAATGATCGGCTTCTGATTTTAAGAGAGAAAATCGAGTTAATTGACGCTAGTGGAAATATACATAGGCCAGTACGTAGTACCATCATGTTTGACGATTTTGAGAAAAACGAGATGGCTTATGCGATTCTCGGGTTCGGGATCTTTTCCTATATGTCTGCCGAAGAAGCGAACGAGAAGATGGAAGCCGACTGGCGTGAAAAAGAGATCCCCGATCAGCTTATCATTCTGCCAGACCGCAAAGGAAATGGATTCGTTTACTTTCAGCTTTCAGAAGGTAGAACGATAAAGGGTTGTAAAATTTGCCTGGAAGCAGAGAAACTTGAAAGTAAAGAGAAAATTCAATTGGAGCTTACGCTATAGATTGCCAATATATCTCTGGTAGGACGCCATACCTCTTCGAGGCGATGCTCTACACGACGGCCGATGCACCTTGCTCAGCAAAAGGGGAAGAGACTGCTTGAGGAATTCAAGATATACTTTAGGTCCAAGTGCTGTGACTTGTTCTTACGAATCCCGGAAGAAACATTGAAGCCTCTGAGACTCACAGTGGTTTGAGGTTTCAATACGAATTCGCTGATCTGGCTGGGACGGAGCTTATGCTCTAATTCCCTCTCAATTCACTGATTGTCATTTTCTTGTTGACACTTGATTCTCTATGAATATACTAAACATGGGGGTTGAGTATATGCCGATTAGGCGTTGTACCTCGTAACGCGGCCGTTCTACGAGTAAGTCAATATATCATCTCTCCTGGCTCATCCCTAACTGACTGCGACGAATCTGATCCCTTGATATTGTCCGACACCTAACCCCCTCACGAAAGACTTCACGTCAACTCTAACGAGGCAAGCACTTTAATTTTCGCTGTCTTGGTTCCTTAAATCCTCTCCCGGGAGAGGTAAAGTGGGGTCAGGACACAGGGGAGGGAAAGATGAAGAGATTGGTCTTGTTGCTTCTAGCTATGGTCTTTGTTTTAACGAGTGTGGCTTTGGCCGACGATGTTTACGTGAAAGGATATTTCCGAAAAGACGGGACATATGTTAGACCGCACATCAGAAGTTCACCGGACGGTTACAAGTGGAACAACTACGGGCCATCGCAAAGGGATACTGAGTTAATGAATCCATGGCTTCGAGACGCTGATCGTGATGGGACACCGAACTACCTCGATCTTGACGATGATAACGACGGGTTGTTCGATGACAGCGACTGGAGCCAATACTAAGATCAAAGGTTAAGGAGAAAAGTGTGACGAAGCGAATAATCATAGGCGCAACCTTAGGCCTCTTCCTCTTCTTGCATTCGATTCCCAGCTTCGCCGAAGCTTCTCATATTGTTAAGCGGGCCGTTGATGGCGACACTCTCGTCTTAGCTAATGGTGAGCGAGTCCGGCTGATTGGTGTGGATACGCCCGAAGTTCATGTGTCCGGTAAACTTTACCAGGATGCACAGCGCAGCCAAACAGATGTCGAAACCATTCAGGCCCTTGGGAAGAGAGCCTCCGATTTCACCAAGAAAATCGTACAAGGTGAGCGTGTTTGGCTTAGCTACGACCAGGCTAACGCACACCTGGGCCATCGGGACCGGTATGGAAGACTCCTCGCCTACGTTTACCTCGAAGATGGGACATTAATCAACGCTGAGATCATCAGACAAGGATACGGAAACGCATACACGAAGTACCCTTTTTCTCATATGGAGGAGTTCCGGCAATACGAAAAGGAAGCGAGAGAGTATCGGAGAGGATTGTGGGCTGATGATGGCTTATCTGATAGACCCAAGCAAGCGCAGCTTCAACAAACACAGCCGATAAAGACTCAAGGCAATATCACGGTTTACATTACAAAGACTGGGAGCAAATACCATCGGGGAAACTGCCGCTATCTTAGGAAGAGCAAAATCCCCATATCTCTTGAAGAAGCAAAAAGACGAGGTTATACCCCGTGCTCGGTCTGTAAGCCACCACGCTGAAGCAAGCTGTGTGCTTTACGGATGATCCCGAGTAGATCCGTCTGCGATTGTTCGCTGGGCTATTGGCGAGCCCCACGCAAAGCCGCCTCGGCGAGGTGCGATCACGCCCCCCTAAAGCTGATCCACCAGTGTGGGGCCTTCCACCGATCATGAAGACATAGCCAAGCGGGTTCATTGTCTGCGCAGCAATCCTTTTCCTCGCCCTGTCTATCCATGCCCAGCCTTGTCTCGAGCGGGTCAAACGAGTCGTTGACGGAGATACACTACTTCTTGTCAGCGGAGACCGCGTTCGGTTGATTGAAGTGGATATTCCTGCTTCAGAGATTCTAAGAAGAATGCAGAACAATACAAAAGTGTTTGACTCCTCCGGATTTTCGTGCTTTAATAATTTCATGTCAGGGGGGGACAGATCCAGCACATAGCTGCCTCATTTCGCGATTCGTTCTTCTTGCCTAGTACAATTGGTCCCCATTTCTTTCAGATCCCTATAGTCCAACTCGGAAGGCTTTTACATGCAACTCAACTTCTTAGTGGTGGACGACGATCGTGAATCCCGCCAATTCTTACGGGACTTGCTTGAGTTGCTACATGCGGGAGCCGATGTTCGTTTAGCCGCATCGAATGAAGAGGCTTTTCGTTGCTTGAAGGACTTCACTCCACATCTCATTACAACTGACATATCTCGCCCTGGTGGTGATGGATACGAGTTTCTCACTGCACTCCGTGAAGATCCAAAGACAGAATTTACCTCAGTAATCGCTATCTCGGGACAGAGCTGGAATGAGCGTGAAGAACTCCGCCAGTATCGTCATGGATTCAACGCAGTCCTTCGCAAACCTTTCGAAATTGACCAGCTTCTGCGTAGTGTTGATCGAGCCTTATCATTGCGGACAAATCCAGACGCTTTGCTCATTCACCTTGGAGTTGAACGCCAAGACCTAGATTACAAGGGCGTCCTCGACCTAAAACTCAAGGAACAGCGCGCCGCATTGGCAAAAGATGTCATCGCCATGGCAAATTGGGGCGGGGGTACTATTATCATCGGGGTAGAAGAAAGAAGCCCGGGTGAGTTTGTTTCTGTGGGCGTTGATGAGGAAAACCTCGCAAGCTTCGAGACCACACGAGTAAATCTGGCATTACGGCAATTCATGGATCCTCCAGTTTCTATCGTATCGCGACATGTGCGAGATGCTTCTCGTATCTTTGTCTTGCTTGAGATTCCGCCAGCAAGGGACACTTTCGTACTCGCTGGTAAGCAAAATGAACAGGCGCGTCTGTTCCCCGGGCGAATATATAGCAGAACACATGCCTCAGAAAGTTGCGAAGTTCAAAGCTCCTCCGAGCTACGTGACTTGTTTCAGAGATTAAGAATTCGATCCTCCTAAGAGGAAACTCTGATTAGCTGAAGACTAGAATATCGCAGCAGGCGGTTGAAGGAGGTCCATCATGTCTACTCCAAAGGCCCCGTACTTTTACAAGGAAAGTGGTAGTGACGCCTATCACTGGGAGACATCATGCTCAAAAAAACCATTATCCAGCCCCAGGGTGGAAGAAGTCCAACACTCGCCCACCGCGAAGAGAACAATGTAATGAATGCAAAAAGAAGTGAAGATCAGTGAAGACTTTCTCGCCTGCTGCGATATCAGCATATTTCAAAACTGACTGACATCAAAATTAGCCCGGGATATGGGTGACACATGAACAGATGGTCCAGAAAATATGACAAATGCGGAAATTGTCAAAGTGACCGATTCAAGCACGTGGCCAAGGGGTACTGTAGGCGCTGCTACGGACTTATCAAAAGGCTCAATGAGGTTGAACACTGGGATCCCGCTAATCCCCAATCTTTAAAAGGATTCCCTAGTATAGACATGCCCTATGATTCTCAGAGATTTAGTAGAGTGTTTAAGAAAATCCAATCTGGAGTTGCTTCACAAATAAGGGGGAGGTTAGCTTTCTTGAAGGCAAGGGAAGAGAGATTAAATTACCCAATTCAGGGAATTGACATCGAACACGGGCTTCGCCGTATTGCCCAGTGCTGTGGTACGAAAGATAGAAACCTATTTTTCGGTATCGCAGGATACATTGATCTAACTTTTGATCTGAATCAAAGGAAAATCCTGTATGAGTGGTTAAACAGAATCGAGGAAAACATACCCTGGAGAGGAATCAATTGGAATCGAGTTTTTTTGTCAGGCCATTGAGTGAGCTAATTTCCATTCTTCAGAAGGACTTCTCTTGTACTGCTCAATGTCATTAGGGAGGTCAACATGAACTACTCAGATTTCCTGAAAACTTTGGCTGACTTAACTCTTAGGGACAAATTATGGAATCTATTCCTCCAGGCAGAATCGGAAGCTAAGGAATTCTCAAGTCCTAATAATAGATGGATCGAAATTAGATGCGTCGGGGAGGCAAAGCCGGGGGAAAGTGGAGTGTGGATCCCTAAGCCCACAGACTGCCCGGCCGAATATGCAGAGATTCGAGTAAAACCGGATGACAACGATCTAGGGATAATATTCCACGAACTCTTTCATTCTGCATTTCACGAATCTCCTCTGTGGAAGAGCGACAATAGGTGGAATTGGGGTGATCCTTTTTGCGATGCCTTTAGGTATTTCATGGAAGATAGACTCTTGGGCCGTGCACCATCCGAATTTCTTGAGCAGGTGATGGACTATCTAAGCAAAACTGATGAGGAAATTACGCGAGTGAATGAATTCGCGTACAAGGGCCGTGCATCGAGAATACTATTGAAATGTTCCGGAGATTATGGGCAGTTCAAGAGTTTGTGGGAGTATCTTAATCAAAAAAGCCGTCTCCCACTGGATGAGTATTTCAATCTGACTCCGGGGTAGGTCGTTCCCCTTTCTAAGTGAACGTCAGCTATGATAGCATCTGCAATTGTGCTCAACAAAGACAAAAATGTCCTCCCCTGATGTCCCCTGCCTGAAATCCTCCCCTGATGTCCTTCCCTGATATCGCTTTGACAACCCTTCTTCCGCTGATATCAAAGCAGGGACACACCGGCTGCAGGGTTAAGTTGCGCCACCTACCCTATCGCCGATCCTCTCCATGAAGTCCTGCAAAGAGGTGTCCGTCACGAGTTCAACGGTTTTGAAACGTGCTCCACATTTGGAACAAACCCTTCTCCGGATTCTGCAGCCTCGACTCACCACCTCGGAGTTCGTCACCTTCCTGGTCTCGAATAGATTCCCACATCTTGGACACTTCACCGTGCCCCCTCCTCTCTCCACAGCACCCAAACACAGTCCCAACTACGTGGTTCAACGATAGCCCTCGTCTTCTCCTCGTCGACAACCAGGCCATTCTTCCTGAACTTCCCGACATACCACTCCTTCGATCTCAACGACTTCCTGCCCCAGGCACCGTTTCTTCTGACCTCCTCGCTCTTATGGTCGGAGCAGATAATTGCACACACAAGGTAGCCATCAGGCGCAAGCGACAAGCTCAACGCCTTGATCGCCTTCCCAGCATCGATCGGCTCGAGGTACCCGAGTACCCTGTCACACAAAATTCTGTCCCACCGCTTCGATTCCCCTGACACTTTGAGGTTAGCGTTTTCGTGACCGAGCCTATGCAGCCTCACGACGTCTCCGTGATAGATCCCTTCGCAAACAGCGTTATCGACAGCCCATTGGCTTATTTCGACCCCCTCGGCGTTCTTCACTCCACAATCCCTGAGATGCTGCACAGTCCAGCCCATCCCGCAGCCGATGTCCAACCAACTCCCTTCGGTGCCCAGTACCTGCGTAACAGCGATCGCCATGAACTTGTAGTGCGGGCTGTCCTGGTCCCTCTTGGCGCCCTTGATAGACCTTCCTCGTTCGTCCTTCCTCCCCTGGGTGAAAAAATCCTGATCAAACCATTCCTGTCTTTCCTTTGCAGATGCCATTAGTCCACCTCCAGTTCTTCGGTTCATCAAATTCTCAGCACCGTATCCACTTTCCCACACCTCTTGATGATCGATTCCGCCTGTCCGACGACACGAATACGTTCCGGAGCTATCCTGTGATCAAGCATTGCAAGCAACTTCGTATTATGCTCATATCGAGTATCAAAATCGCCCCACAGCTTGTGCTGCTTGTCCATGGAATTCGATTGCAGGTGCCAGCAGAATTCAAAAACCTCATCCTCTCCCACACACAATTCGAGGATCGTTATCCGCACATCCCGAATTCTGACACCCTTGAAGAAGGAGTAATGATCAGGCCAATCGTAATCGTCTACGCTCCGATTACGCCAGAACCTCTCAAGTATGGCATTCCTCGGATGGATCCACGATTTGCAGTAAACATAATCCCTGGCGATTTTCTCGTTGTCATCATTCGGCACCCAACTGTAAATGACTCTCTTGCCCCAATCGTGGCCACTATTCTTTGGCCACATGGGCAACACCCCCAGCCTTAGAATGCTCTCCACGTTCTTCGATTCCGTCGCATGGATTATCCTGACCATCCGCTACTTCCCTTCTCTTGCCTCTTCCGCAGCAACATACTCCGCTATCGTCCTCATGGCCGGTTCCAACCGCGCAGGCAAAACTTTGTGCCTGTTCTTGATCAAATTACGAAGATCCCAAATCCTCAGCCCTTCGCTGTTCATGATCTCCAGCACTTCCATGGCAGTTCGATTCTTGATCTTCAGATCCTCGATTTCCTCTTCGAGTTCGTGCATCCGACGTCCGAGGGCGCCACCAATCTCTATCCCCAGCCTCTTCTTCTCCTTTACAAATTCAATCCAGCGCCTCCACCTATCCAGCTTCGAGGCGTGAAACGGATCCCTGTCGGGCTCAAGTTTGGACATGATGACGTAGTACAGCAGCGGCCACGGCATCTCGACATGTCGAATCAAGGCCTTCTTCTTGGTGAACGCCTTTCCTTGGTCATTCACATACACCAGCCCCATCTGTTTCTGGACTTCATCGGGTTTGATCAATCCCTGTGGACATGCGAAGTAGAACTTGTGGCAGTATTTGAGGTACGTAACCCACTTCTCATCTCCAACAAAATCACGCCGGCTGACCTTCACTTCGTAAAACGTGATGCATGGATTGCTCCACGACTTCCGGATGGCCACCGCATCGATCACGCCTAACCGCTCATTCCCGAACCATGACCCTCCAGTCCTCACCTGGGCAGCAAAATACTCTTCCTTGCCAGAATACCTGTGGAAGACCGGTCCACAGTCCTTCATGTCAGCCAGGGCCCGGAGCACTTCCTGCTCTGTCATTTCATCTCCTTCCTCGGTTTTTCCGCTGGTGGAGCAATTTCAGGCCTTGGTACTGTCGGTGGACCCTTTACGTACTCTTTCCTCGAGCCCTCGCATAATGGTTCCAACCGTTGTTCGCCAAAATCCGCAACACGGTGACAACGCTTGCAGGAGCCGTGCACCTTTCCTTCAAAAACCCACGTGTCCTTCGGCTTCCTGTGCCCCAGGGTTCTGCACCAGAAATTCAGCCATCTTTGCCACAGTGTCTCTGGCATATCAGCCACCACCTTTCTTCCTGAGACCCGCGGGCCACCCCTGCCTAGCCGAATAGGCACACACCCCACTCTATGCTGTATCGACATGCGCTCCCCACGCTACCCTAGAGTCAGTGGCCTTCCCCATGGACTACCCGTTGCCAAGACAACAGGCGGGCTTCAAACGTACTTGCTCAGGATCTCCACTACCTCTTTCGGAGGCAGCTTCGCCAGCTTCCGCAGCAAGATGCCCATAACCTCCTTCACCTGGGCGATCGACATCGACTGCTTACCACCTTCTTCCAACGTGACTTCTTTCGCCAATTCATTCAGATCAACCATCGCACCCAACCTCCTTTCCTTGATCAATTGTCACCTCGAATATCTTCAACTCCCCCTTCCATGGAATCGGCGTCGGGAATTTTCTCGCATCCTCGAACACAAACCCCCAAGGGCCGAAAAACCATCTCGATGGATGCCCCCTCACACAGTCCGTCATTTGCACAATCCCGAGAATGGCTCCAAAAACGTGCTCGCTCTTTCGTGGCACAAGCACGCCCATTTCGTTCGACAGAAATTCATATCCGTACTGATCCCACCCCTTACCCGCATGGATCAACAACGGCCCTCGGTAACCACACCGCCACTTCCTGTTCTCCACATCCTTGATTCCACTAACAACTAACCCTGCCCATGGCTGTTTGATCGACAACGCTTTCATGCCCGATTCCCCTCCAAAAGTGGCAGACGTCTACCAGTCTCAAGTAACTTCTTCCGCGATGAATGGTAAGGTAAGGATCTTTCATTATTTTTCGTTTGTGGCAAATAGGAGGCCTGTTGTTTTTTTCCTGGGAATCCTGTTGTTCCCGGGTACACCAGACCCCTCAGAAAAAAAGCCGTGCCGCTCCCCTATTTATTCCTCTTGGGCGGATCTTCGTTATAGAGCCACCTATACTCATCTTCCGAGAGCCGAACGCCCTCTGCTGTCTCCTCTTCCCCTTCCAATTCTCCAAGCTCAGGACCCACCACCGGCTGGATCTCCATCGTCTCCAGGTCGTAGATCATCCCGGCAAAAGCGTCGGCCACGTCCTTCGAGAAATTAGGAGGGTGGTCAACATACTCCTTCCCACCTTTCACGCGTTTCTCAAGTCTTTTTAGCTCCTCAATCAGTCGGTCGTACCAATACATATTGACCCGGTCATCGTACAAAGCGGTCTTCGCTCTCTTGTACGGCTCGATGTCCGCATCCACACTCACGTACGCCACATGGTACCCGCGCTTCTCCAGGACCTGCATCGTGTCCTTAGACTGAAATGAATCGATCGAGACAACGCCGATCAAGAACCCGAGTCTCGTGAGTTCATAGATCAGCGATCGCACGTCATTGAACTGGATCTCCCCTCCTTTTGGTGGCACGATACGAAGCATCAGATCAACGTTGATCAACGGCAGACGTTCGGAGTGCACCCGGATCTTCGGATACCGCTTTCCATCCTCGTCTACGTCCTCAACCTGCGTGGTCCGTTGCCTCATTTCGTATCTCTCGATATGCCCCATGCCAAAACCGAAGGCGTCTCCAGATACACCCGGATCCAGATGAATCGCTCTCGTAGCCTGAGGGTTTCGCCGCGGCTTCCAGTTCCCCTCCTTGTCCTTTACGCAAAGCAGTTCCGTAAGCAGTCGGGCGCCGTCCTGCAGCGTGGTCTCTTCCGCGCTGAACGGATGTGCCCAATCCTCTACAACGGCATCATAAATCTTGCCCCTGTTCATAATGAACGGCGAAATGGCCAGAGTCGACCTGCCGGCGATATCCCTGATCGCTCCTTCCATGTCGAGATCGAAGTCCGACTTCCACTCCATCGGAACCTCAACGACTTCACCCGTGATCGTATCCGGATCCTCATTCCCTTCAAGAATCCGACTCATACCGTGTTCATCATTTACCTCAACCTTGAACATTTCCCCGCAGTACAACGACTTGGGCTTTGTCTCCCATTCTGCGTAATCCCGGATGAACGTCTTCGGATCGTCCTTCAGGTCGGCTACCTTCCGCTCCGTGAAATCATCCGGATACTGTTTCGAGGACAAGGCGATCAACATACCAGGCCTCAACCCCACCTCCTTGAACCTGGACTTCATTCTTCTCCTGACAGCCTTGAAAAGCCGATCGGCCTGATCGTAGGTACCTCCGACACCCACCTGCTTGCTATCCTCAATCACAGCCATGAAATTCGCCTCGTCAATGGCTGCTCCAAAGATATTCTCACCGATCGCGGATGTCTCCAGACTATTACCTGGCTCAGCCCTCACATGCTTGGGGAATCGGAGCTCACTCAGGACCCCTGGTTCATGGGCAAACTTCTCCTGGAAGTAGGGGGACCGCCGAAGCTTCACAGCGATCTCTGCGAACAGAACCTTCCTGGCCTTTGTGGCGTTAATCGAGAAGTTCTTGAACACAACAAACGAGTCCCGGGCCAGCTTGTACGCCCCCTGCGGGTTCCTGAAACACGAAACTTCATAGATCATCCGTGCGATCGCAAAGGACGTGAAGAAATCCTTGCCCCACCCGATCGCCCCGGTCAGTATCACCGTGTCGTAGATGTTGCCGGCGAACAATTCAACCAGGTCGTCACATAGCTTGGGGTACAGGTCCGCACCGTGATACCCCATGTAATACCGATCAGTCAGAAACGTATGCATATCAACAGGATACTCGTCGTACTCAAGCCCCGTACTCTGCTCAAGCCTGACGATCTCCCTGTCTCGGGTGTTCGCCTCATAGGCCTTCAGGATCTCGATGTCGGACATTCGCGGGTCATCGTTGAATCTACGCCTTAGCATCCTTCGCCTCTAGCAAAGCATCGAATCGGCCGTCAACGTTCCTTTTCCTTAGGGATTCAAGAATCCGTTGCTGCTCCTCTTCCAACTCCCCGAGGGTCATACGTCCAGTGTCCTTGGCCTTTCGCGCTTCCTCTTGCGCTTCGACCTTGACTGCCTCTACCAATCCGAACTCAACCATCAATTTGTGCCGTGCCTCTATCGCCTTGATGGCGTTGTTCAGAAAGCCTATCTTGTTGCTGTCCAGGTCCGCGGTATGCCAAGCGTCAATGGCATACTCCTTTATCATGTCCAGTTCTGCCAACCTCTCTCCGATCGACTGGATCCCTGCTTCCTTCACACTTTGGACATTCTCGTTTCTTATTTCAGTCGTAAGGACCTCGTACTGTCTCCGCGACAAATTGAGCACCGTCCTGCACATACCCCTGTCAATCCCCCTGAGCCTCATCTCACGCAGCTGCCTCTTGACCGCCTCCTTCTCCTCACGGCGCATCCTGCCTCGATTCCCTTTCGCCGGTTTCTCCTCAGGCTTTCCTTCCTCAGGAGCAGCAGCAGCAGCCATGCCCTCAATTTCCTTATCCTTGCTCATCTGGGGTCACCCCCCCTCCTGCCACAAATAATCTTCTTCAAAACGTCAAAACATCGTAGTTGCAGATGTTTAACTCGTGCGACAAGCCCACAAATAATCGATTTCGACACCCGATCGTGTCCTTTTCGTACCGTTTCCTGCCTTATCCGGTCCAAATCCGTCCCGATTCGGTGCATATCCGTTCAGTTTCAGCCATCATAATAGTAGCCTTCAATCCGCACTCCCACAGAACCTGGGTCCGCACTCCCTGCCGTAATCGTCCTATTCACCAACGTACATTTCGGGCAGATTCGATTGTATCTCCCCCGTGCGATGAACGACCTTCCGCACTTCAAGCACTTCCTCTTCACCTTCTCCGTGTTCTTCTTCTGGTCGTCTCTCTGCCACTGCCTCTTCTTGTTGTGCGCCCCGCGGTCGGCCTTCTTTGGCCTGGCGGGGTAGATGTGTTTAGCCATTTCCACTAACTGCCACCCGCTGCTCTTCCGCTTCCTCCTTCGGAGTCTTCGGCGACATCTCCCGATTCAAGAACTCTCCCGCCCTTTCCCTGGCCTGCTCGTATCCTTCGCCCATCTGTTTGTACAGACCATTCTTGAGCCATTTGGGAAGACGATGGTAACATCTGGAACAGAACGTCATGTTGGACATCTTCTTCTTCCCGCACTGGCACTTCTCACTCATCAGTTCCTTGATCATTTCTTTGCTTGTCATCCTGAACACTCCTTTCTGACCGCCCCGGCTATCCCCCTTCTCCAACACGTACTTGACGATCGGCTTGCCGTGCCGGCCTTCACACCTTTCGGCCTTGATCTTCAATCCTGTGTCTTCCCGGATCTCGCCAATCCTGGCAGACAGCCGATACACGCCGTACAACTCAAACGCCTCATCTCTCGTTATCGATCCCCGCTTCTTCAGGTGATCGAGTATCGCTTCCTTCTGCCCCATCTCCTGCCATGCTCTACTCATTCTCCCCGTCATATCCGATCAGTCTGAACCCCTGCCCTTCCAACCGATCAAACAGCGTCTCGTCGATCCCCACCTGGATATAGGGCATAAACACTTCTTCCATCTTGACCATCCCTGTCTCTACGAACGCCATTTGGGCCTCCACCCAACGAAGGATTTGCCTCCATGCAATCCGTTTGGCCTGCGCCTCGAGGACCGAGTACTTTCTCACCCCTCTCCTCCTCCTAGATTGCCGAAGACGATAGACCTCCTTCCACCGACAGGGGAGCCGAAAAGGAACCTTCTGGTCATCGCCCTCGTTCACCTTGATTGTGAACGACACGGCAGAGACCTCCCCGCCCTCGTACTCAGTCAAAACGCCCTGGGCCCCGTGCTTTCTCAACACATTTTGGATCTCTCCGACCGTCCTGTTCGGATCGATCGTTGTGGTTTCCATATACAGTCTGTTGCTGCTGCCCATTACCCCCTCCCCTCCTTCGCCATCTCTCCACCTCTCCAGTCGATGGCGACTGTTCTCGCAATCACCTCGT
>Ga0180438_10001595_pt1 | contig 39985 bp, 23 predicted proteins | sample SS_ome_12_FD_132455 | JGI IMG/M metagenome (GOLD analysis project Ga0180438, IMG submission 132455) | Hypersaline lake sediment archaeal communities from the Salton Sea, California, USA - SS_3_D_2 metaG | ecosystem: Environmental > Aquatic > Non-marine Saline and Alkaline > Hypersaline >... | reverse complement strand
CCTCGGCCAAGGTGACGCTGGTGGATCGGCGCGGCCGGGCAGTCGAAGTGGCCCTGCGCGGGCTGACCGGCGTGGCCACGGTCGGCGAAGTGTTCCAGCTCGGAGAGTCGACGCCATGAGTACCCACGCGCGGCGAGAGGGGCTGACGCTCCTGGAGGTCATCCTCGCCCTGGCGATTCTCGCCGGGTCGCTGGCCGTGTTGGGGGAGTTGGCGGGCCGCAGTATGCGCAATGCGGAGGTTGCCCGGGCCACCTCCGAGGCCCAGCTTCTCTGCGAGACCAAGCTGGCCGAGATCGCTGCCGGCGTCACGCCGGCTAACCCGGTACCGGATAGCCCGTGGCAAAGCGCGGCGGACCTGGAAATCGAGACCAACGAAGCGTGGCGCTATTCGGTCGAGGTGGAGTCGACCGATCTGGACGGCCTGTTGGCCGTGCGCGTGACGGTCAGCCAGGATCGGCCCCCGGAAAAGAAGCCGGTGTCGGTCTCGCTGGTGCGGTGGATCCCGGACCCGGCGTTGGCGGCCGAAACGCAGTAATTCGGACAGGGGAATGGGGACAGAGGAATAGAAGAAAGAAAGCTCAGGGACAGGAGAGTGGGGAGAGAATCGGGAACGGGAAGATGATGCCGCAGTTGTTGTCCAACGAAGCGAGTCGTGTCATTCCCGAAAAGGGATTCCCCTGTCCCCATTTCCCTGCCAATCTTCCTGCCCTCAATACTTCTGCCTGCCCTCTTCGCACCAGGCAACGCGATCGCGCCCGTAACCGGCTACCCTCCGGCTTCACGCTCATCGAGGTGCTCCTCGCGCTGGCCTTGACCGCCGTGGTGCTCTACATGGTCACGATGGCGATTGGTTTGCACCTGCGCATGCTCGACGCCGGGCGGACCGAGGTCGAGGAGGCGACGCTCGCCCGGGCGCTGCTCAAACAGATCGCCGACGACATCCGCGGCGCCGTGCGCTACGATCCGATGGAGGTCGAATCGACGTCCTCCGGCTCCGCATCGGGCGGTGATCCGTCCGAGTTGCTCGACCCCGAGGACGAGCCCGAGGACGATTTCGCCACCGAGGAAAAGGCCGAGCCGGCGGAGGACCTCGCCGAGTCGACTGCCCCCACGTCGATGCCGGGAATCGTCGGCAACAGTTCGCAGATCCAGATCGACGTGGCCCGACTGCCGCACACGGACCAGTTTCTCGCAGCCACCGATCCCGGCGACGGAACCGTGGCGGCCGATCTCCAAAGCGACGTGAAGACCGTGGCCTACTACGTGGTCACGCCCGGCACCTCCGCAGGAGCCGGCGGGCTGGAAAACCGCAGTGGATTGATCCGCCGCGAGCTGGATCGGGCCGTCACCTCTTACGCCGCGCAGCGCGGAGGGCTGCTGGGCGTCGAGCTGGGCCTGGAGCCCATCGCTCCCGAAGTCAAGGCCATCGAGTTTCGCTACTTCGACGGAACCGAGTGGCTCGACACCTGGGACACCGAAGCGCAGGGGCGCCTGCCCGCGGCCGTCGAGGTGGCCGTCGCGCTCGGCAGAATCCGCCATGAGACGGGCGAGGTCGCCTCGTGGATCGCCTCGGGCGAGGAGGAAGCGGAAGACGACGAGACGTTCGTTTATCGGCTGCTGGTCGACTTGCCCGCCGCCGCACCGAGCGGCGACGCCACGGCCCAGAGTGCGCCGCCGGAGGAACTTGAACGATGATCGACGGCACTCGCCTTTGGAGTGCGGCGATTCATCGCCGCTTTCGGCGGTCTGCAGAAAGCGCCGCACTGTTCGTCCCACCTCGGCGGCGCCGGCACTCGCAGGAAGCGAATCTCTCAGTCGGAAAAGCGGCGATGAATCGCCGCACTCCAAAGAACCGCCGGGGCGTCGTGCTGGTCCTCGTGCTGGTCGTCGTGGTGGTCCTCGCGCTGGCCGGGTTCACCTTCTCGGAGTTGATGCTGGTCGAGTACAAGGCGGCCGATCTCTCCCAGCGGCAGGCCCAGGCCCGGCTGTGCGCCGACTCGGGGCTCCAGATGGTCCGGCTATTCATGGCCCAGCCTACAGAGACCATCGATCAATTGGGCGGCTGGTACGAGCTGGCGTTCGCCAATCACCCGGGCGTCCTGGTGGCCGACAGCGACGCGGCGGTCGAGCGGGGGCGGTTCACCGTGGTCGCGCCGACCGTGGACGAGGCGGGCAATCGCGACGTCCGCTTCGGGCTCGAGGACGAGTCGGCTCGGCTGAATCTCATGACACTGCTGGAGGCCGAAAACTCCTCGCCCGACGCCGCGCGGCAGATCTTGTTGCAGCTACCGAACATGAGGGAAGACACGGCCGCCGCGATCCTCGATTGGATCGACTCCGACGACCAGCAACGGGAGGGCGGCGCCGAGATCGACTACTACGCGGATCTCGACCCGCCCTATGCGCCGAGAAACGGCCCGCTGGAGACCGTCGAGGAGCTGCTGCTCGTGCGCGGCGTGACGCCCGCACTACTGTTCGGGGCCGACGCCGACCACAATGGGGTGATCGACCCTACCGAGGCGGCCGCTGACGCCCTGGCCGGGCTCGACAACTCGGGCGGCCTGATGGACCGCGGCTGGGCCGCCTACCTCACGCTGTACAGCAAGGAGGGCAATCTCCGGGCGGACGGCCAGCCGAAGATCGATCTGAACTCCGAAGACCTCGAGCAGCTCTACACCGATTTGGAGCAAGTCCTCGGGGCCGAGGCCGCGGCGTTCGTCGTGGCCTTTCGGCAATACGGTCCCTACACCGGCGACCGGACCGGTGGCCAGTCGGACGTGCCCGAGCTCGATTTCGAAAAGCAGGCCGAGCACGAGCTCGAAAGCGTGCTCGACCTGATCGGCGCGAAGGTCGAGATTTCGACCGACGGCGGAGCCGGTGGCTCAGGGCAGGGCGGCCCTGGCGGCTCAGGTCCGCCGGGCGGCGGTCAGCCACCGGGCGGAGGCCCGCCGGGCGACGGGCCGCCCCCGGGGGATTCCGGACAGCAGGGCAACGACGAGACGGAGTCGATCATCCTCGAATCCCCGTTTGCGAACCGGCCCGGCACCATGGCCAGCTTCCTGCCGAACCTGCTGGAGAACTGCACCACGGACACGCGCTCGGTGATCCCGGGCCGGGTCAACATCAACCAGGCCCCCCGGGTGGTTTTGGCAGGGATACCCGAGATGCCCGAGGGGAAGGTCGAGCAGATCCTGGCCCAGCGCGAGCCCAACCCGACCGCCGCCGACCCGAGCCGGCGCCATGCCACGTGGATTCTCGACGCGGGCATCGTCACGCTTCAGCAGATGAAGGCGCTGCTGCCCTACGTCACGGGCGGCGGTAGCGTGTACCGCGCCCAGGTCGTCGGGTACTTCGACGGCGGCGGGCCGTCGGCGCGGATCGAGGCGATCCTCGACACGACCCAACAGCCGCCCACCGTGGTCTTCTGGCGCGACCTGAGCCACCTCGGGCGCGGGCACTCGCCGGACGAGCTGGGGAGGGAGTAGCAGCCGAGGGCTTCACTTCCCCTTGACCGCCAGCACGAGGTTTCCGTCCTCGAACGTGACGCGCTGGCGCCCGACCACGGCGGCGTTGCCTTCGGCCTTCACTTTGGGTGCGGTCTCGGCGGTCGGGAAGCAGAAGGTGAGCGTCTTGCCGCCGACGCGCACCGACTGCCCCTCGGCCTTGCCGGTAGTGACCAGCATCACGTCGGCACCGCTGGCCTCGGTGACGTCGACGGCGAAGCACGTGCCGTCGGCCAGCGTGAGCGAGCTCGACTGGCCGTGCGGCGAGGCCGACCAGTGGTCGGTCGGCCCGGACTCGACGGTGCCCCATCTGAGGTGTTCACCCCCGGTGTTCAGGCAGAGCGCCCTGTCCGGCTTGGCCCCCATGTAGCCCTCGGTCCGGCTGGTCAACACGGTGATCACGGTGTCGCGCTGGTCCTGCCAGCGGTTGCGCCAGCAGTAGAAGCCGCAAGAGGAGTCGCGATAGCAGAGCGGCAGCACGTCGGCCGGGTTCCGCTCCTTGAGGTCCACCGGCCAATTCACGAGCGCGCATACCGCCACGTGGGGATAGCGGCTGACGGTGTCGTAGGGCGTGCCGGCCCCGGCGTCGGCTTCGGCCAGGAACCGGTTGTAGTACCACTTCATGGCGGCCTTCTGCTGGTCGGTCACGGCGCCGAACCCGATGGCGAAGTAGCCCCCGCCGCTCAGGCCCTCGCGCGCCCAGACGTTTTGCCCATAGGCGCCGCGGATCGGCCAGAAGTCGGGGTGGCCGTCGCGGACGACCGTTTGGTAGATCCACTTCAGGGCGGTCATGCGGGCGTTCGGGCGTTCGACGTTGACAAAGTCCATCCCCCGGGCGTTCTTCCATGCCAGAAGCGCGCTCAGGTAGGCGATGTGCGAGGCCATGGAGCCCGTGCCGTCGCCCTCGGCGAAGAACCCCCCGTCGCCGAAGCCCTCGGTGACGTTGCGGACCACGCTCTGCCGGGCGATGGCCAGCAGCGTGTCGATCCGCTCCTGGTCGGCCCATTTTTCGCCGCTGACGGCCAGCAGGGCCAGCGACGCCCCGCCGATCTGCATGCCGAAGTGGTTGCTGCCCGGCGGCATGGTGCCCCGGGAGAGCGCCTCGAGGTCGGAACTCTTGCTCTCTTTGCCGCCCGAGCTGGCCTCGGAGTATTCGGCGATGGCCCGGCCGAACTTCTCGCGCGCCGCGGCGTCCCAGCCGTCGTAGCAGAGGTCGTATCCCACGGCGTACCACCCCACGGCCGGCCCGGCCCGCAGCGGGCCGCCGGGCTCGCGGAAGCTGTAGCGGTCGTCCCGGTCGCGCACGCCGGCCAGTGCCTTCTCGAAGCACTGCTTGCCGAACTCGGCGAACTTCTTGTCGCCCGTGAGCTGGTACAGAAGCCCGTAGCCCGCCGCGTGGCTCATCGTGTAAACGCCCGGCGTGTTGACCACCTCGTTCTTGAAATCCCCGCCCATGTAGGCGTGCGTGGCCCGGCTGAAGAGCGTGGTCATGGTCTCGCCCTCCTTGCCGTCGAGCAGGAAGCGCAGGCGCTTGAGGATCGCCCGGCCCTCCGGGGTCTGCGCCTTCTTGCGCAGCGCCGGCAGGTCGCTCTTGCGGAAGAGCAATCGCGGGTGCTCGCCCGGCGCCGGGGGCTTAAAGCCCTTGACCTCGGCGAACCATGGCCGGTCGTCGGTCTCCAGGTGCGTGACCCCTTCCGACCAGCTCCCGTCGAAGCTGCCGTCGATCGTCACGTCGGGCTTGCCCTCGATCTTCACCGTGAGCTTGTAGGTCCCCACCAGCACGGCTTCCATCAAGCGGCCGTCGATGTCGAAGACGTACCGGCAGGGCTCCATGTCGAGCGTCTTGGTGGGCACGGTGACGCGGGCCGTGAAGCGCTCGCGCCCGGCGACGGCCGCCGTATTGCCATCGTGCTTGAAGCCCTGCTTGGCGTAGGTGTGGAACTTCTGGCTTAGAAGCCCTTGGGCCGTCGAGGTCAGCTTCCCGTCTTCGAGGCCCAGCCAGAGGACCATGCAGCGCCCGCCGTACTTCGGGTCGCCGCCGACCAGCGAGCCCTGCATTTTGCACTCGAAGGTCACCGGCTCCGGCAGGGGGTCCTGGACGTGGGGCCGGGCGCTGCCGGTCACGCGCCCGCCCTTGCCGAAGTCTCGGGCGGTTTCGTCCTTGCTGTTGACCGCCACGACCTTGTATTGCCCTTCGAGCTTGTCCGCGCCTTTGAGCGCCGCGTCGATCTCGAAGACGATCGTATACCCCTTGTGATCGCGCGGGACCCAGAGGTCGGGTGTGACGTAAAGCGTGAACTGCCCCTTCATCTTCCCGTCCTCTAGTGGCACGCCCGACAGGTCGCCGTAGTACCAGCTCCGGTTGTAGGTCTTTCCGCCCTGTCGATCCGGGTCGCGGGAGCTGCCCACCACGGCGATCCACTCGCCGCCGCGCTCCCGTGCGTAGAGATACACGGGCTTGGTCCCGCCCTTGAAAAACCCGCTGAGCTGGATCTCCCATTGCCGCTCGGGCTCTTGCCCCACGGCGGCGCCCGCCGAGAGCATGGCGGCAACCGCCGTCATCCAAACCGCACAACGCGACCTGTTCATCATTCTCTCCTCGAATTGGGGGTTCGGCGCAGGTCAGCCCAGGTGTTCGGCGCAGGTCTCTACGTGCGTTCCGCGCAGGTCTCCTGACCTCGGCGAAAGCGCCGACCGCAGGTCTCCCCCGTTTTGCAGACCTCCGGTCGGCCCCTGTGCGGGGTCTGGAGACCCGCGCACAACGCGAGGCTTGCGCACGGGAGAAGGCCGGCGCCGGCTAACAGTGAACTTGCCCGGGACCCGGTTGTCAAGCTGTCAGGCAATTCTTCCGGGAAAGTCCCCTTCCGGGGTTTGCCGTGCGCCGGCGCGCAAGAGGCCGTCCGGCGGCGCGCCGGCCGCCGGACGGTCACGTGGGGACAGTGGATAGTGAGGTCAGAGCGCCGTCAGACGTTCGTCACGGCCGAACGCCGCACCTCTCACGTCGGACGACACTCTGCCCCCGTTCTCGATCTCATGGAGCTTCCGGCCGGCCGAATTCCGCTTTCCGGAAGCGCTCAAATGTGACCACCCTCGTTGATGGCCGTGTAGACCTCGTTGGCCATTTCGCGGAGGGCCTTCTCGGCGGCGTCGATGACTCCATCCCCGTTCGCGTCGTAAACGTGGGTGTAGCCGTCGTCGTCGTTGTTGGCCGCCCCGTCGGTGTCCGTCATGCCGTTGGTCGCCAGCAGCATGGCCATGATGGTCATGTCCGTGTCGTCGGCCACGCCGAACGCCGCGCCGCTTGAGCCGACGTTGACCACCTTGGTGCCGATGCCGGTTTCGGTCACGGTGAAGCCGTAGTCGGCGGCCACGTCGCTGCCCGCCAGGTTGCTGCTGGTGAAGAACGTGGCCAGCGCGGTGGCCATGAACTGGGCGTCCACTTTGGACGTGCCCCTGAGCTTCTTCGCGAAGAACTCGTTCTTGTAGAAGCTGGCCACCTCGGCCGCGTCGTCACCCCCGTCTGCGTCGGAGAAGGTCGTGCCGAAGACGTTGCCGAAGTTGGTGCTCAGCCAATCGACCAGGGCATCGCCGCCCTCTTGGATCAGCTCCTGGCCGTGCTTGTTCTGCCAGAAGCCGATCGTGGCGGTATCGCCCGCTTCGACGGCCTGCCCCAGCTCGGTGAAGTAGTAGTCGGCGGCGTCGGTCCCGGCGAGGGTCAACTGCATCTCGTTCGAGGAGATCACCGTGCCGCCCGCGTCGCCCAGATAGGCGGCGCCGTCGTCCACGCCCGTAGGCTGAGTTTCGACAATGTTATAGGTGGCGAACTCGTCGTTGACGACGAAGGCGTACACGCCACCCAACGAGGTGACGTCGGTCTGCGTGCCTTCCGTTCCGCCGAGCAGCGTCACCGTGACACCGTCGATGCCGGTTTCCGTACCGCCGTCGAACAGCCCGTCGACGTCGACGTCGACGAAGACCTGCCCGATGATCGTGGCCGTCTGGTTGATCAGGTCGATGGTGAACGTCTGGCTCGAGGTGCCGCCGGCGCCGTCGCTCGCTTCGACGGTGATTGTGTGGCTCGTGGCCGCTTCGTAGTCCAGCAGCGTGCCGTCGGCCACGGTGACCACGCCCGAGGAGGCGTCGATCTGGAAGCCGCCGCCGGAGGAATCCGCCGTGATGCCGTAGGCAATCGTCGCGCCGTTGTCGACGTCCGTTGACGAGGCAGTGATGCCGACAGCGGTACCGTTGGCCGCATTCTCGACCACTTCATTGTCATTGGCATCAACGTCGACCGGCTCCGTCGGCGCGTCGTTTTCACCGGCGATCGTCACCGTCACCGTGGCCGTGTCCGTGCCGCCATGACCGTCGGTGACGACATAGGTAAAAGTGTCAGTCGCTGTCTCACCCACGGCCAGCGACTCGAACTGGCCGTTCGGGTCGTAGTTGAACGCGCCGTTATCGGTGGCGTAGTCGAAGCCGCCCGAGGCGTCGTAGGCCGTCAGCGTGCCCGTGCCGCTGCCGCCGATCACCAGGTAGCTGACCTCCTCATCCGCGTGATTGGTCTCGCTGTCGCCGACCTGGTCCTCTTCGACGAAGACGGTCGCGCTGGTGGGCGAGAGGTTTGTCAACCGCAGCTCGGCCGGGTCGGCGCCGTCGTAGGTGGCCATCGCCGCCACGAATCGCGGTGCGGTGCCGAAGTCGACGTTGAAATCGAACGTGAAAGCGGCTTCCGTGACCGCGTTGGCCGTGATACCCGCGTCATAAAGAAGACCATCGCCGGCCCAGCCGCCGGTGCCGGCCTCGATGGCCACGTAGCCGATGGTCTCCTGAACGTGCACTAGGTCGCCGCCGTCGTCCTCCTCGATGGCAACGTCGAAACCGCCGGCGGTTGCGTTGCGTTGCCGGGTCTTGAAGAAGTCGTCCGGGTGCGCGCCGTTTTGTGTCTGGGCCTGGCTGAGCACGACCGGCGCGGCGGAGAAGCCGGACGCGAAGGCGACCGTTTCGAAAGTGCCGACGTTGTCCTGTACGATGCCCGACGTGGCCGACGCCGTCTGCGTATCGATCGTGCCGACTTCCAGCAACGTTCCGTCGTTAAGCACCCACTCACCGGGCTTCAACGCAACCCAGTACACCATCTCGAACGCGTGCGACCCGTCCAAGTTGCTCGGTTCTTCGATTTCGATCGAGAAACCGCTCGTCGTCACGTTGCTGATCATGGCCACGGCGTCATCAGCACCCGCGACCGAAGGCGGTTGGGCAATCACGACCGGGGCGACGTCAAACGCGGCGCTGAAGCTTACCGTCACCGCGTTGTGATCAACGCTGACGCTGCCCACTTCACCGACTTTCTGCAGCTCGGCCAGGGTCACCGAACCCAACGTGCCGGTGGTGTCCACGCTCTGGACCGCCAGCGGGTCGCCGTCGGGGTCGGTATCGTTCGCCAGCACGTTGCCCGTGACGGCCGGACCGTCTTCGTTGGCATTGGCGCCGTCACCAGTGGCGTCGGGTGGCCGGTTCCCGACCACGACGGCGTTGTAGTTGGCCAGGACCTCGGCATCCGTGAGGATCTGGTTTCGATAGACGCGGAACGACGCGATCTTGCCGTCGAAGCTCTCCGTCGACTGTTGGCCACCGCCGATACCGCCCGTATTGCTTGCCCCGCGCGTGCCCAAACCGGCGCCGTCGCCGCCAGTCCAATCGCCGCCGCCCGGAGCGGCGGTGCCCACCGACACCCCATTAACGAACAGCTCCATCGTGCCTGAAGGAATATCGTAGGTGCCGACGGCCTGAATGAATTCACTGGTTACGTCCGCAGCAGACTGCCCCGCGACTCCGTCATTCAGGTCGTTGATCAGATCTAGAGAGTCGGTCACCAGGTCATACGCGACATTGCCGCCCCCACCCGCCTTGCGCAGCCGCAGTTCGTTGTTGTCTGGGTCCAGATAGAAGCCAAAGCCGGTGCCACCCCCATCTTCGAAGAGGATTTGGCCGTTGACGTTGGTTACGGTGTCGGGCGTTAGCTCGTCAGGCTTGAACCAGATTTCGAAGGTGACATCTTCATTCGACCAATCGCCAGGAGCATTCTGGAACGACCGGTTTGTCCCGGATCCAGCGGTGCGCAGCAGCGCCCCACCCACGTTACCAGTGGAACCACCGACAAAGTCGTAAGCGGCAGTGATGCCCGGGAATGCACTCGTAGCGGCCACCCGCGTGACCGCTGTGCCCCCCACCGTGTTGCTATCCAGCTCAAAATCGAAGCCCGTGGCTCCAATCTGGTCTTCCCAACGACTGTCGCCGTCGGTGTCGAGGCTCGCGTCGACGTAGAAGTCCGTACCCGGTGTGACCGACAGCATCCGCCGCTGCTCGAGCGGCTCTAGCCGGAGCCGGGCCTGCTGGTGATGGGCCGCCCGGGTCGAGCCGCGGCGGCGGGTTCGGGTTCCGGGCCGGCGAAATAGCGTGGTTTTGGCGCGCATTGTCAGACTCCCGTTTGCAGAGGGGGCGGGTGAAGGGTCACGTTGGGTAAGCGCGGTGACGACGCTCAGAACGAGCAGGTGAAACACCGAGAAGAGAAACTCACGCACGGCGTCCTGCACCACGCAGCGGCCAGCCGTCGTGACTGGCCAAGGACGGGGAGCTCTTCCGAAGGGTCCCCTGTCCCATGCTCGTGAAGGCCGAGCAACTCACTCCTTTCCTGGGGTTCCTGTCTCTTGTTCCGCCGTGCAAACCCCTATTGGCAAGGGTCGCACCTGCATCCAAAACAGAAGCCGGTCACGGCTGTGATCGGCAGCGATGGCCGTCGCCCAGGGTCGCGAACGGACCGGCGGGCACAGGCCTCGGTGCAACCTATTGAGCAACCCGCGTTCCCAACGGCGCCGGATTCTCCAACGCGCGACCCGTTCCGTCGCGAAGAGCCGGAAGCGAACGTTCGCCGAAAACTCCACCAAATCACTGACAAAATCACACCAACCAGGGACGGGAGGGCATACGGGCGAGTGGGTCCCGTCGTTGCGGCTCAGAGATCGAGAGCCGATTGCCCGGCAGCAGCGAGCGGCCAGTGGCCTGTTCCGATGGCCCCGAGTTCGGCCCCCACGGACCTTGCCACCGCGGGGTGCAAAGCCGCAAGAAAAGACCTGCGGCTAGAGGTGGGTGCGGCAGATTGGCACCGTGGAGGCCGAATCGAGACCATCCTCCGACAGCCCGAGGTGTCGGAACCGGGGGAGAGAGACGAACGATTATAGCGCGGTGGGTTAAGGCAAATCGCGTGCCGTACCGCACGGCAAACGGCGCGACGCGGCGCCGGGCCTCCCCGGATTAGTGACCGGGTTGCCGACCTCGGGACGGCTGCCCCCCGACGGGAAGAGCAAATGAGGCGCGAACGTGTCTCAGCCCTGTCTCACTGAGACACGTCGTGAGACACGTCGGGGCAGCCGGCGCTGGAGTACAGGCTTTAGCCTGCCACAAGAAAGCGGGCGTTCGGCCACTTCGAGAGCAGGTCCACAAGACAGCCTAACGGTTGGACTCCAGCCACGACGCAGCCTAAAGGCTGGACTCCAGCGGCTTAGGGCTGCTCCGCACCGAGGTCCAACTCGGCCAGGCGGCGGTAGAGCGTCGCCCGGCTGATCCCGAGAATGGCCGCGGCCTGCTTGCGGTTGCCGCCCGACTGCTCCAGAGCCGCCAGGACCTGTCCCCGGAGGTCGTCAGGATCGGCCCGGCCCGAAGACTCTGCATCGAGACTCTCCAGGATTTCTGGTGGCAGGTCGCCGGGGCGCACGGCCGTGCCCCGGCAGCGGATCACCGCGAATTCCACGGCGTTGCGAAGCTCGCGCACGTTTCCGGGCCAAGGGTATTGCAGCAGCACCCCCATGGTCTCGTCGTCGAAGCGCTGGACCTGCTTGCCCGCCGTGGCAGCGATTTCGCTCAGGAACGCCCGCACCAGCAGCGGCACGTCCTCGATCCGGTCCCTCAAGGGAGGCAGGGCGATACGTGCCACCCGAATGCGGTACAATAGATCGGCTCGGAAACGCTTCTCGGCCGTTTCTCGCCCCAAATCGCTGTTCGTGGCGGCGATCACGCGGGTATCGACCGGGCGCACGGCGGCCTCGCCCAGCCGCATGACGGCCTTCTCCTCCAGGACCCTAAGCAGCGTGGTCTGCACACGGATGGGCAGCTCGCCGATCTCGTCCAGAAAGAGGGTCCCGCCGCTGGCCGCCTCGAAGAGCCCTTGGCGGTGGTCCATGGCCCCGGTGAATGCCCCGCGCCGATGGCCGAACAGTTGGCTTGCGGCCAGCTCTTCGCTCAGCCCGCCGCAGTTCAGGGCGATGAAGGGCCGCTGGCCCCGAGGGCTTCGCCGGTGGATGGCCCGGGCCACCAGCTCCTTGCCGGTGCCGGTCTCGCCCTCGATCAGCACGGTGGAATCGACCGTGGCCAGCTCCTCGATCAGCTCGAACACCCGGCGCATGGGCTTGCACTTGCCGACCATGTCGTCGAATCGTGCCCGCTCGTCGAGCTGGCGCCGCAGCACGTGCAGCTCGGAGACGTCGTAGAGGAAGAGGATGGCCCGGCCGGCGGCGCGGGGGTCGTCGGCCAGCTCGATTTCGACGGGCAGGGCCCCGTTTTCGCCAATTTCGAGCGTGGCCGAGACCTTCGTCCGCCCGGGGGCCGGGCGGCGCGACATCGCCTCCAGCTCGGCCGCCGCGTCGTCGGGAATCGGGAGCACCTCGCGCCAGGGCCGGCCCAGGCTGCCTGTTGCTGCGCTGCCGAGGATCCGCCTCGCTACCCGGCTCAGCAGCGTTACCCGGCCCTCCGCGTCGACCATCACGGTGCCGTGTCGCTGGGCGTCGAGAATGGCTTGCAGGTCGTCGTGGCTTTGCTCGAGCCGGCGGTCCAGCTCCCCCTTGTGCAGGGCGACCTGAATGGTCGTATCGAGCACCCGCTGGTCGAAGGGCTTGACCAGGTAGCCGTGGGGCTCGACGGCCTTGGCCCGCCCGAGCGTATCGGCGTCGCTGTAGGCCGTCAAGAAAACCACGGGCACGCGGTGGGTTTGGCGAATGATCCGGGCGGCCTCGATCCCGTCGATGCCCCCCTCCAGTAGGATATCGAGCAGAGCCAGGTCGGGGTGCAGGCGCTCGGCCTCGCGACACGCCGCCTCGCCGGAGTTGACCCGCGCGACCACGTCGTAGCCCAGCCGCTCCAGTTGGCTCTGGAGGTCCAAGGCGACGATTTCCTCGTCCTCGGCCACGAGGAGGCGTGGTTTCTCGGTCGGCATGGCGGTCGTGGGCGCCGAAACGGTCGTGCGGTTGGTTGGCACGGGCGAAGAAGAGCCGAGGCCGTGCAGGGGCCTTCTTTGTCTATTCTACCAAGGACGTGACGGTCCAGCCATCGGTGGAGTACGACGGCCTTCCAAGGCCGTCGAGGGCTAGCGTGCAACCGCGACGGCCTTGGAAGGCCGTCGTACAAGGCGCTTCCCCGCTCACCCGAACCGCACGGTAAACGCCGTGCCCTGTTGCCTTTCGGTCTGATATGCGCCGCCAAGCTGGCGCACCAGGGCCTCGACCACCCTCATACCGAGGGTTTCGGGCTTCTCGGACCCGGAAGCCGGGGGCACGCCGATCCCGTCGTCGCAGACCAGCAGCACGTACTGATCCTGCTCCCTCCGAAAGCGGACCTCGATTTCGCCCCCCTCCCCTTGTGGGAAGGCGTGCTTCATGGCGTTTGAGACCAGTTCATTGACGATCATCCCGCAGGGGATCGCCAGGTCCAGGGGCAGCGGGATCGGCTCGGCGCTCAGCTTCAGCCGGATCGACTGCCCCGCCGCGTCGAAGGTGCCGGCCAACTGGGTGGTCAACTGCTCGAGATACTCGGCGAAATCGACCTGCGCGAGCATTCCGGAGCGGTAGAGCTGCTCGTGAATCAAGGCCATGGAGCGGATCCGCCCCTGGCTTTCCTGGAACAGCTCGGCGACCCGGGGATCGGCGGCCTCCTGCGTCTGGAGACTCAGCAGGCTGGAGATCACCTGGAGGTTGTTCTTCACGCGATGGTGGACCTCGCGCAACAGCAGCTCCTTCTCGGCGAGCGAGGCCCGGAGCTGCTCCTCGGCGGCTTTGCGCTGGGCGAGGTTCAAGGCCACGCAGACGAACCCCTGGGCCCGGCCCGAGGCGTCGCGAAGCGGCGCGACCGAGCAGTAGACGGGCACCCGCCCCCCGTCTTTGGTTCGTAGGACGCGCTCGTGGCCTTCGCCGGCGGTTTCCCGGGTGAAGTGATCGGCGAGGCCCGCGTCCTCGGGCGCGAGCAGGACCTCGACCGGCTTGCCGACCAGCTCTTCTTCGGCGAAACCGAGCTCCGCCAGCGCCGCGGAGTTGACCCTGCGAATCCGGCGGTCCGAATCGGTCACCACCAGGATTTCCCGCATCGAACCGATGATGCTGTCGGCGTAGGCCTTGGAGACCGTCTTTTCGCGCAGATCGGCGACCATGCGGTTGAATGCCACGCCGAGCAGGCCGATTTCGTCCCTTCCGCCGGGGGGCACGCGCGTGTCGAGATCGCCCTCGCCTACGCTCAGCACGGCCCGCTCCATCCGCCCCAAGCGCTGCCCGATCGAACGGGAGACGATCAGCCCCAGCCCCAAGGCCCCGATCATGGCCACGATCGTCAGCAGGCTGTTTCGCTGGTTGGCGGTCACTGTGGCGCGTTCGGCGGTGCGCACTCCGCGGGTGAAGTCGGCCTCGGCGCTGAGGCGAAACTCGGTGATCACCGGGAGCAGGGACCGATTGAAGTGGGGCAGCAACTCCACCCGCAGGAACTCCCCGGCGGCGCCCGCGTCGGCTTCGGCCAGCACGAGGAAGTGTTCCACCAGCCGGCGGTACTCGGAAAACGCATCGTCGAGCACATCGAGCGAACGGACGGTCGTCAGGCGCTCCCGCTCGGCGAGCTCGGGCTCGCCGGCGGCGTCGGTCCAGCGCAGCAGCGAATCCGCTGCCATGCGGCTGCGTTCCAGGCTTTGGCGAAACTGGTCCAGGGCTTCGTCAACCTCCCGCCGGGCCTCTTCGATTCGCGGGCTCGGGATAGCCCCCCCTCCGGAGGGCCGAGCCTGCCGGCTCTCGGCCAATAGGGCCCAGGCCGCCCGGTGGCAGGTGTCCAGGGCCGAGGCCATGTTCGCCCCGTCGACCACCTTGACAATGGCGCTGCGGCTGAGCTGCTCCAACTGCGACTGGATTTCTCGGCCGGCCGTGCCCGTGAAGTACCCCACCAGCCCGACCAGGGCCGCGATCAGCACGAATCCGGCGGTCAGCTTCAGCGCGATTCTCATGGTGGAACCCACCCGTTCGGGTTGATTGGGATATCCGTTTTGGTGTTTCGGCACGCCAGTTGCATAAAGCAAATGGCGTGTGTGCTCCTTCGCGAGGGGCCCGGGCCCAGCACTCGACATGCGGCCCGGGACCCCTCGCGCCCTACTGGGGAAAAAGGGGACGGGGCCAATTTGTGCGAAGCACCCTTCGGGCCGTCCCGGCAAATTGGCCCCGTCCCCTTTTTCCTCCCTGCCGCGCATAAAGGTTGACACCCCCAAGCCGGGTACCTATGGTACCTCCTCGACGGACGCCCGGATACAGTGGCATGGACGCCCGAGGCGTCCGCTTCCCACCGTGAGGGCAAGCGACGTGTTCCCCACACGATGTTCCGCCGCCGTGTGCCACCCGCGCCCGGTCCCTTGGCGGGCCGACGGTCGGCGCCCCTCCCGCGGCGTGACGCTGGTCGAGCTGCTGGTGGTCATCGCGATCATCGGCATCCTGGTCGCGCTCTTGCTCCCGGCAATCCAGGCGGCGCGGGAAGCCGCCCGGCGGGCCCAGTGCCAGAACAACGTCCGCCAGATCGGCCTGGCCCTGCACGAGCACCACGCGGCCTTTGGCTATCTCCCATCGGGCTGGGTCGCCGACAACCCGGCGGGCCATCCGGGCTGGGCCTGGGCCATGCTGATCCTCCCTTACCTCGAACAGGGCAACCTGCTGCCCAACGACCGACCTCCCGGCCGGGCCGTGGGACACCCGGCCAACCGCCGGCTCCGCGAGACACCCATTCCCACGTATCTCTGCCCCGCCGACCCGTCGCCGGAGGTCTTCACGCTCCACGAGCGGGGCCCGCACGGCCCGAACGCGGCCGCTGCGGCAGCGCAACGTGTCCAGCCGAACGCCAACCGCGGGCCCGCCATGTTCCACGTGGCCCGGGCCAACTACACCGGGGTCTTCGGCATCCTGGTGATCGAGCAGACGCCCAGCACCGGCGACGGCACCTTTTTCCACAACAGTCGGATCCGCTTCGCCGACATCCGCGACGGGCTGAGCAACACCGTGATCGTCGGCGAGCGGTCGTCGCGCCTCGACAGCCCGACCTGGGTGGCCTCGGTGCCCGGGGCCCATCGCGCCATGGCTCGGGTCGTAGGGCGCAGCGACCGGGTGCCCAACGACGTGCTGGGCGACTTCAGCGACTTCAGCAGCCATCACGTCTTCGGGGCCAACTTCCTGCTCGGCGACGGGGCCGTGAAGATGATCAGCGACGAGGTCGACCCCGACGTCTACCACGCCTGGGCCACCCGCGCCGGCGGAGAGCCCGTCATGCCGCCCGACTGACGGTCGCGGTCCAACTCGCGCTCGATCAGAAACCGCAGGGCCCGGGTTTCCAAGTCGTGTACGCGCCGGCCGTTGAGGAATACGGCTGGGGTGGCGTCCAGCCCGAGCCGAATCCCCAGCTCGACGTCGGATCGGACCCTGTCCGACACGCCGGCGGCTTGGCGATCGGCATCGAAGCGGGCCACGTCGAGCCGGAGCTTGCGCGCGATCTCGTCGAGCGAAACGCCCCGGCGCGAAGCGAACAGGGCGTTGTGGAACTCCCAGAAACGCCCTTGTCGCCGTGCCGCCTCGGCTGCCCGGGCCGCTTCGCACGCCAAGGGGTGCAGATCGAGCTTCAATGACGGATTGCACGCCGTGCCCAGCGGATAGTGCTTGAATACGATCTGGAGCTGAGTCCTATAGTCCCAGGCCAGATCGAGCAGCTCCCCCGAGAACCGCGCGCAGCCCGGGCACTGGAAATCGCTGAACACGACCAGCTTCACGGCCGCGCCGGGCTTGCCGAGCCGGGCTTCGTCGGGGCCAAGCGGGATCTCGCAAAGCGGGCTCGCGTCGAACCGGGTCGCCAGCTTCTGCGGGTCGAAGTCGTCCTGCCCGCCCGGCGACCGGGAGACCGCCTCGATCAGCACCCACTGATAGAGCACCACCGCCACCAGCCCCGCGCAAAACAAACCGACCACGTTCCACCGCGCGGCCGATGCATCGGCGGGCGTGTCTCCCCGGATGTAGGCAGCGGCGGCCGCGAGCCGGCGCCCGATCTCCGCCCAGGAAAGCCCCGCGGCCGACTTCAGCACCGGGGGGAGCGCGAAGTTGATCGCGTGTACGATCACACAAAGCGGACACCAGGCGGACCAGCCCAGCACGAAGGTTGCCAACAGGGCCCCGCTCGCCAGCGCCCCCAACAGCGAGAGGACCAGGCCGGCCACGGCCGCTTCCGCCCGAAACCCCTCGCCAACCAGCCGACCCAGCACGAGCAGACACGCCAGGCTGCCGTAGTAGACCATCCCCCAGCCCGATAGCGGGATCCCCAATTGAACGGCCAGCGGGCCCTTAAGCGCGGCGTCGCAGCCGGTCCCGAAGACGGCCCGGCAGAGGTCCGAGTACTCCCCGGCCGGACCGGCGGCCAACGCCACGTGGCGCATCAGCAGATAGCCGGAAAGGGCAAGCCCCAGCGCGATCAGTGCTGCACCGACGTATCGCATCGTCCCACCATCCGAGCGCGAAGCCAATCGGGCGTGAGAAAGAGGGCGGGGAGGCCGCGAGGACCGGCAGTCCGGCGGCCTCCCCCAGGAGAAGCAGCAGATGCCGTGACCTACGGTCCGCGCGTTGCGAGCCGCAGGTCTCGAACAGCCGCTGCCCGATATTCCGGGTGTCGTGCCCGAACCGGATCAAGTGGGGCAGGCATCCTTGCCTGCCGGAAATGTCGAACACAGAACCCGGCCGGGACGGCAGCCGAGGGCCGGCAGACGATGGCCAGCCCCCGTTCGAACCGCTCATCGACCGGGATCGCCTAGTCCTCCTGGTACTGGCTGGTGCAGTCGGCACCGTGGGCGAGGCTCAGGTCCTCCAACAGCTCGTCGCCGTGATCCAGATGCGCTTGGGCCGCGGGTTCGGGCAACTCCAGCACGTGGGCCGCCACAACCACCTCCTCGCCCGTGTCCGGGTCGATCTCGACTTCGTCGACGTGGCAGACCTTCACCTTTGGAGGCGGTCCATTTGGACCGTGGGGGCCATGCCCTGCCAGCGAGTGGGAGAGCGAAATCCCTGCGAGGAATCCCACCGCAATGATGAGAACAGCGAGACGTTTCATGAGACACCTCCGTTGAAAAGCGCAACCGTGCAGCGACCTACCCGTTGAGGCCGTACCTTGACCGCACGGTCTGCGACGCTGGCTCGGCAAATCGTGTACCGAACGCCGGTGTGGGCGCACGTGACGGGCAACGGCCGTCGGCGCGTGGGGACCTGTGGATCGCCGGTGCCGTGCGCCGGAAATGCCTCGACTCCGTTGCGAGCGGACAACGCCCCCACGCTGAGGCGCGGCCGTGTCTCACCGGTGTCTCAGTGAGGCGCGGACTGAGACGTCCACCGGTCAGAGCTTGAGCGCGAAAGGGACGGATTGGGCAATCCGTCCTACGGCAACGAGACCCGGCTGGAGCCTCGGCTACGGGCGGGAACGGGCGGCGGCCTCCGGACCGGCCCCGAGCCGCTCGAGCTCCGCCTCGGTCAGGCGCCGGAGCAGCGAGTCGGGCTCCGCGTCGTCCGCGGCGGTGCGGAACAGGGCGATCGCCTGGTCCTGTTGGCCGAGGACCGACAGCCGGTGGCCGAGCAGGTAGGCCAGCGGACCGCGCAGCGGCGGCTCAAGCGCCGGGGCCACGCCGGCCCAGCCCACGGTGTTCGTCAGCCCGCGCCAGGCGAAGATGAGCTGCATGATCTGTCCGCGGCTTAAGCGTCCCTCGAAGTAGGCCGCGTGGAACTCGTGGGCCAACTCGGCGACGAGCTGTTCCTGCTCGGGGCTCATGCGCCCCTCGAAGAGCATCTCGTCGGCGAGCTGGGCGGCGGTGAGCACCACCGCGCCGCGGATCAGTTTGTCGAGCGGCAGTTCGCGAAACGCGACCTGGCGGGAAAGCTCGCGGGCCCGGGGACGATTGCCCGCCTCGCGAACGATCTTGGCCATGCGCTCCGGCGTGAGGTCCATCAGGAAGATCCGCATGGTCCCCTTGATCACCGAGGGGTTGATCGACATGGATATGCGGCTGACGATCCGCTCGATGATCCCGTCCACGTCCTCGGCGGTCATCTGCCCGGTCAGCGTGGCCAGGGCCAGCGACTGGGCAAAGCCCTCGACGCTCCGCACGCTCTCCCAAGGATAGCGGGGGTCGCCGCCCGGCACGCCGGTGCGCCAGGCCTCGAGCGCCCCGTCCGCGTCCCCCTGCCGATCGCACAAAAACCCCAAGAGCAGCCAGGCCGCGGCGTGGTAGCGGTAGTCGCGGCGCTTGGGCGGCTGCCGGTCGAGGAAGTCTTTCACGTCGCGTTCGGCCCGGTCGTAGTCACCCAGGGCGACCCGGGCCCGAGCCCGCTCCAACAGCAGCGGCAGGTTCTCTTGGCGATACTCCCCGGAGGGTTCGAGCAATTGCTCGTCGAGCACCGCCACGGCCCGATCCGCCCGGCCCTCAAGCCGCAACAGCCAGGCGTACGTCTCGTAAGTTTGGAGCCAGCGGGTCTTCTGCCCCGCAAACTGCGAATCGTCGGCCACCAGGCGCTCGGCCACGTCGAGCGCCTCTTTCACCTCGCCCTGGAGCAGGTGGGCGCGGCAGACCAGGTAGCGGGTCACGTCGAGCGTCGTTCCCCGCCGGCCGAAAAACTCCAGCACGGCCTGGCCTCGCTTCAAGTCGCGGGCGTGGTCCGGGCTGTAGAGGAACAGATTGGGCCCCTGGGCCCCTTCGTGGTAGTGGGCCACGATCTGCTCGACGAGCCGGGCGGAGACCAGCGGGCGGACCTGCGCGGGCGTAAAACGCAGAGTCAGCGCCTCGAACGCGGCGTAGGCCTCGTCCACCTTCTCCAGCTTCAGGCGCACGTCCCACAGCCGGCACCCGGCCACCAGCGGCCAGCGCTCGCCCGGCTCCGTGGCCAGGCGCCCGAGCAGCGACTCGGCCTCGGCCAACTGCCCCATTGCCGCAAGGCACATCGCCTGCTTGACCCGCGCCTCCTGGCCGAACTCCGAAATGCCCGAGGCGATGGCCTGCTTCTGGTACTCGGCCAGGGCGTCGGCCAATCGCGACTCGGCAAAGAGCTGGTCGCCTCGCTCCAGCGGGCTGGCCGCCGGTGAGAGCGGCTGCACGCTGGCCCGCAGCCGCGTCAGCCGTACCTTTCGCGGCCATTCAAGGGCAAACACCCTATCCTCCTCCGCCGGGACGGGAAAGGCGTCGAGAAACTCGATCGCCGGCAGCGGTCCCGCCTGAAGCGCGAGCCGGTCGGCGTTGCGCGTGGCGACCACCAGCAGCGGCCTCGGCGCGAGCTTCACGGCCTCCTCGCGCAACGGCTCGTCTCCGCGGAGGATCGCAAGCGTCGCTTCGACCGCCGAGCCGTCCTCACCGGCCGCCCCGGGGTCTTCTTCCGGCGCGGCCGAGCCGGGTCGCGGCTCCGTGGCGGGCACGAGCCGGAAGGCGTATCCGCCGGCCGGGCCCGGCCCCCGTGATTTGGCTCCCAGCCGGAGCGTGAGCGGCCCGGCCGAGGGCCAGTTCTCATCGAACTCCGCGGCCAGGCGCGCCCGGGCCGGGCAGGCATGGCGCGTCTTCACCAGGCGCCCGGGCGAGATCAGCCCCGCGTCGTCGCGCTGGACCACCTGCTCGCCGAGCACTGAGGCCGCTTCGTCGAACGGCGGGGCCAGCTCAAAGAGCGGCTGCCAGTCGAGCACCCGCTTCTCTAGCTCATCGCGCAGCGCGCCGGCCGCGTCGGCGTCGTGCCGGGCGAGGCGGTCCAACTCGGCCTCGACCGTAGGCGTTTGCGCCGGGTCGAACCGCGGCTGGCGGATCGTCCGCCGGATCGCTGCCGCCCACTGCGCGGCGAGCCGGCGCCGGTCCGTTTCCGCGCGGCGCGGGTCCAGCTTCTCCAGCTTGGCCGCGATGGTTTCCATTTCCGCGACCTCGTCGGGCGCGAAGCGGTCGGCCGCCAGGGCCTCGTCGAACTGCTGCTGCAACGCGCCGGCCTGCCGTGCCTTGAGCGCAAAACGGCCCGAAATCGCCACCGCCGCCAATAGCACCAGCGACAGCGCGACCGTGATCGGGCGGCGGCGCACCCGGCGCCACGCCTTGCGCGCGATCCCCTCGCGCCGGGCCAGGATCGCCTCGCCCGCACAAAACCGCCCGAGGTCCTCGGCCAACGCGGCGGCCGAGCCGTAGCGCGCCGCCGGCTCGCGGGCCATGGCCTTCAGGCAGATCGTCTCCAGGTCGCGGTGGGTGCGCGGGGCCAGCTTGCGCGGGGCGGCCGGCTGGTCGGTTTGCACCTGGCGGAGCACCTCGCCCGTCGAACCCTCGAACGGTGCCCGGCCGCAAAGCAGATAGTAGAGCACGGTGCCCAGGGCGTACACGTCCGATGGCGTGCCGATCGTTTCGACCCGGCCGGCCGCCTGCTCGGGGGCCATGTAGGCGGGCGTGCCCATCACCTGGCCCGATTGGGTCAAGTCGCTGCCCTGGCGCGAAAGCTCCTTGGCCAGCCCGAAGTCCATCAGCACCGGCTCGCCGCTCTGGCCGTCGACCATCACGTTACCCGGCTTGATGTCGCGGTGCAGCACGCCGTGCTCGTGGGCATAAGCCACGGCCCGGGCCAGCCGGGCGACCATCTCGGCCGCCTCGCGGGCACTGGGGCGGCGGTCCCGGGCCCAGCGGGCCAGCGTCTGACCCTCGATGTAGGCCATGGTGATGTAGGGCCGCTCGCCGGCCTGGCCCACCTCGTAGACCGGGCATAAGTTCGGGTGGCGGAGCTTGGCCGTGGCCCGGGCCTCGCGCAGGAACCGCTCGCGGTCTTCCTCGTCGGCCCAATGCCCCGAAAGGGGCAGCTTGATCGCCACCATCCGGTCGAGCACCGTGTGCCGGGCCTTCAGCACCACCCCCATCCCGCCTCGCCCGATCCGCTCGAGGATTTCATGGTCGGGGATCTCGGGCAGGTCGGCGGGCAAATCGGCGGGGGTTTCCGGCGCGTCGGGCGACTCGGGGGAAGGCCCGGTCGCGGGCTCGGGACGCCACGACTGCGTGGGGGACAAGGCGGTGGGAGCGTCGGCTGGTGCCCCCCCGGCAGGCTCGCCCTTGCCGGACAGCGCGGCCCCCGTCTCGCCGGGACCCAGACGCGTGGTGGAGTCTCGCGAGTCGGATTCCGCGCGGGACGCTTCGTCGGGCGCGCGGGTCGGGTCGGCCGCGCGGGTCGGATCGTCTGCGTCGGACGGCTCGGGCATGATCGCGGACCTCGCGGCGCGGAGGAACTTGGGGTGGTCGCCGGGTCGCGTACGATTTCTACTCTAACTCCCTCGCTTGGAGCGATCAACCGACCTCGACGACGGAATATGGCGGTCGTTTGTCTCCGCTATGGAAACAGGTCCGGGACGCGGACGACGTTGGCGAATTGCCGATTGTACACCCGGCCGCCGTTGTAGATGTAAAGCGTCTCGCCCTGCCACAGCATGTTGCCGCGGTAGGGCATCTTGTCGCGCACGGTTTCCAGCGCGCCGTCCGCGTGGATGCGGCAGAGCTTTTCGTCGACGAACAGCCATCCGCAGCCGTCCGGGCCGCGGACCAACGGCGTCCGATCGTACTGGCAGATGCCCGTGAAGGCCCGGCCCGGGTAGTGCTTCGTGTAGAGCATCTTCCCATTGTCAAGATCAAGACCGTAGACGGCCGTGAAATCCGTTTGGCCTCCGGCCGGGTCCGGGCGGCTCTCCCGGGAAACGCCGATGACCGTGCTGTCCCCCGCCACCAGGAGTTGATCGGGGTCGCCCTCGAGCTTTTCCAGCTCGACCTCTTTGACCGGCTCCTGCCGGGCGAAGTCGAACAGGAAGATGCTGCCCCAGGTCCGCTCTACGTCGCCAATGGGCGTGGTCGTGATGGCCAACGTCTTGCCGCCGTCGATCACGAACAGGCCACGCACGCCGAGTTGCTCGAACGGTTCGCGGATGAGCTTCATCTGCTTTGTCGCCGGGTCGAAGATCGACAGCCCGCCGCCGGTCTTGTGCCGGCCGTATCGGCCGCCCAGGTAGATGCGCCCCTGCGGCCCCGCGACCATGCACCGCGTCCACTTGCCCTCGGTGCGGTAGCGCTTCGGGTTGGTGTCCTCGCCGAACGGGACGTCGCGGGCGCTCATCGAGTACGGCCGGCTGTGGTCGTACTCGGCCAGGAAGGAGACGTAGCCGCAGAAATAGGTGCGGTCTGCCAGCGGCAGGATCTGGTACACACTCCCCGGCGCAATCCCAATCTTCTCGCTCTTTCCCGTAGCCGGGTCGAAGCGGAAGACCGAGCCGTAGAACTGGGCCACGCCGACCAGCTTCCCGTCCGGGCCCACGCCGAGGCACTTCGGCGCGCTGCCGACGAGCTTCAGCCCCTTCACTTCGATCTTCCGCCAGTCCGGCTCCCCCAGCTTGCGCCAGCGGATGGTTCCCACGCCGCCGTTGAAGTTGCTCGGCTCGGCCTCGGTCACGTCGAGCTCGAGCCCCGCCTCGGCCGGCTCGTCGTAGCGCTTCCCGGCGTAGCCGGAGACCCGCCACATGTTCGGCCACGGCCGGTTGCCGGGCAGGCGCTGGGTCTTATCAGGCTCGGGCAACCGGGCGGGCTTGCCGTCCTCGCCCACTTGGGGTTTGCCGTCCTTGAGCGGGTAGTTGCGGAAAATGAGGTTGCCCGCCTCGGTGCGGAACACGCCGCCGCTGGTCGACGGCGGGTCGTCGAAGTAGCTCACCGTCTTTCCGTTGCGGGTGTCGATAACCGTCAGCCACCACTCGCCATGGTCGGTCATCCCGCAGTAGATCCACGGCTCGTCGACTTCCATCGTGTAGACACCCCAAAAGGCCGGGCGGCCCGCCGGCTCTTTGTAGTGGGTGGCCTTCCCCGACTTCGGGTCGTACATCATCACGTCGCCGCCGATCAGCCCGGCGTAGACGCGGCCGCCGGGACCCAGCGCCACCTTGTAGGCCGCGTTGCTCATCGCGCAGATCCGGCGGTACGTGCCCGTGCGCACGTCGTATTCGGAGAAGCTGGCCGGATCGGTCTTCCCCTCGAACAGGTGCATCTTGCCGTTCGGGTGGAAGAAGTGGTTGCAGGTCAATCCGTTGCTGCCGGTCGTACGGCGCATCGCGCCCGTTTCCAGCTCCACGTCGACGAGTTGGTGCCCCGTGTCGTCCGCTCCCTGTTCGCCGATGCCGTAGCCGTTATTGTTGCCGTATTCCAGCAACAAGTGGAGCCGGCCCGTGTCCGGGTGCTTGTAGAGCGTCGAGGCGTAGAGGCGCAGCACCTCGACGGGCGTGCCGCAGTCCTCGATCGTGAACTCCTTGTTCACGTCGGCAGCCGCCCCAGCGCACGGCATTGCCAGGAGGAACCACACAATGGACAGGCGCATCATCGTCAGGCTCCGAGATCGAGGTTATCAGGGCACGGGGAAGTCCCCGTCAGGATAAGCCCCGGGCCGGTCGAAGTCACGGGATCCCCCACAGGGAGGGGGCGGGCGGAATGCCGTCCGTTTCGGGCCGTGTCCGGGCACGCCACTTCAGCCCGGTCCGACGAGACGGTAGACTCTTGGAGAAGTACGGGAGCTTCAAGATGCCTTCACAGTCATACGGCCGCGGATACCTCTGTTGGGGTCTGCTGATCGCGTTCCTGGGGCCGGCAGCCTTAGTGGCCGACGACCGGCCGCAATGGGGCGAGCGCCACTCGCGGAACATGGTCTCCGACGAAACCGGCTTGCCGGCGAGTTTCGATCCGCAGACCGGCGAAAACGTCAAGTGGTCCGTGGCCCTGGGCACGGAGTGCTATTCGACGCCCGTTGTGTCCGGCGGCAAGGTGCTCATCGGCACGAACAACGGCCAGCCACGCGATCCGCGCCACGTCGGCGACCGCGGGGTCCTGATGTGCTTTAACGAGGCCGACGGCAGCTTCGCATGGCAGCTCGTGGTGCCGAAGCTCGAAGGAGACGTCTTCCTCGACTGGCCTCGGGCGGGCATGTGCTCGCCGCCAACGGTCGAAGGGGACCGCGTCTACACGGTGACGAACCGCGACGAGGTCGTGTGCCTGGACCTCGACGGACTGGCCGACGGCAAGGACGGACCGTTCCGCGACGAAGGGCGTCACATGACGCCCCAAGGCGAGCCGGCCGTGCAGCCCGGTCCGCTCGACGCCGACATCCTGTGGCTGCTGGACCTGCGCTCCGCCGCAGGGGTTCGTCCTCACGACTCGTCCCACTGCTCGATCCTTCTGGACGGACCGTACCTCTACGTGAACACGAGCAACGGACTGAACAGCAAGCACACGGGCGTCGAAAGGCCCGAGGCCCCCAGCCTGGTGGTCGTGGACAAGGCCACCGGCCGGCTCGTCGCCCGCGACCGCGAGGCCATCGGCCCGAGGATCTTTCACAGCACGTGGTCGTCCCCGTCGCTCGGCGAGGTGCAGGGCCGCCGCCTGGTGTTCTTCGCCGGTGGCGACGGGGTGGTCTATGCGTTTGATGCCCTGAAGCCGCCAAGAGCCACCGGCGCCTCCTCGGACGGGCAAGTGGCAGCGCTGCGGTGCGTCTGGCGGTTCGACTGCGATCCCACCGCGCCCAAGGAAGACGTGCATCGCTACATCCGCAACCGCCGCGAGAGCCCCAGCAACATCAAGAGCATGCCGGTGTTCCACGAGGGCCGGGTCTACGTGACCGTGGGCGGCGACATCTGGTGGGGCAAGAACCAGGCGTGGCTGAAGTGCATCGATGCCCACGGCAGCGGCGACGTCACCCAAAGCGGCCTGCTCTGGTCCTACGCCGTCGAACGCCATTGCTGCTCGACGCCGGCCGTTCGCGACGGGCTGGCTTACGTGGCCGATTGCGCCGGCAAGGTGCACTGCGTCGACGCGGCAAACGGCCGCGCCTACTGGGTCCACGACGCCGGCGGCGAAATCTGGGCTTCCACGCTCGTGGCCGACGGGAAGGTCTACGTCGGCACGCGCCGGGGTGAGTTTTGGGTCCTGGCCGCCGGCAAGCAGAAGCGGGTCCTCAGCTCGATCCGGCTCAATGCCGCCGTGATCAGCACGGCCGTGGCCGCCAACGGCGTGCTCTACGTGGGCACGATGTCCCGGCTGTACGCGCTGAAGAACGGTGCCTCCGGCCGGTGAGAGGAGTGCAGGTACCGCCACGACGGCGAGAGTCCCCCGGCCTTACTCCGCAACTTCGCCTTTGCTTCCGGTCTCCTCTTGCTCCGCGGCCCGGGAGTCTCCGACCTCGGCGAGGATTTGATCGACGATCTTCGGCACTTGGCCTCGGGGGGCGTTCTGGTGCAAGACCAGCGCAACGTACGTGCGGCGGAGCGTCTCGGCGTCGACCTCCGAGGCGTTTTCCAGGCAGGCGACGTGCGCGGCCGAGACCACCAGCGAGTCGATCGCGCCGGGGCCCAGCGGCCCTCCGCTGGCGTTCGGCCAGACCGCAGCGGCCGGGTTGGCCGGTTCCGGCTTCAGCGCTGCGAGAAGTGCGAGAAACCGGGGCGAAACGTCCAGGGTTCGAGCGTCACGGCCGGGCACCCGGATCACCCCCCGGTCGAAGTCCACGTGCGTCCAGCGCAGCGCGCACGCCTCGTCGACCGTCAGCCCGCTCAGCAGCGCGCTGAGCACCGACCGGGTGACCGTGCTGCCGGCGCGCAACAGCTCGGCCAGCTCGGCGGGCCCGAGCTCGCGCGGCGGGCGGTGCTCCAGCACCCCGGCCGGGGAAGCGGCCGTCACTTCGCCCGCGTGTGCCCGCGCCAGGTCTTGGATCTGAGGCCAGGGGTAGAACACGGTGCGGGCCTCGGACACGCCGGCAGCGCGCGGCGGCCGGGTAATCAACCAGTCCACCACCACGGCCACCAATCCGAACAGCAGCGAACCGGCAAGACCGATCGCCGCGTCACGGCGATAGGCCGGGCGCACCGGGTAGTCGGCCGTGCTGGCCCGCTGCACCACGCCCAGCTCCGGCGGCAGGGCCTCGCGCATCACCTCCAACTGGACCACGCGCTCCTGCAACTCGCGGTGGAGCTCTTCGAGCTGCGCGAGATCTTGCACGAGCGATTCGTGCTCTGCAAACCGCGAGGTGAAATCGGCGGCCATCCGTTCGTGTTCGGCCAGTTGCCGTTCGATCTCTTCGCTGGCGTTGCGAGCGGTGGCCGCCTCGAGCTCCGCTTGGGCGAGCGCCGCACGACCCATGTCGGCACGCTTCGCTTCGATTTCCTGCTCCAGGAGCTTGATCCGCTGTTTCAGCTTGGCAACGTCCTGGTCTTTGTCCAGGTATTCCGGTGCGAAATACGCCTCGAACCCCTGCAACACGCCGCGCAGCTCCCTGAGCCGTCCCCGCATCACCGAGAGCTCTTCCCGGTCTTCGTCCAGGGCCACGTCCTCTCCGCGCGCCAGCGCCTCTTTCAGGGCGTCGACCCGCGCCTGAGCAGCGACCTCCTCCGCCTCGACCTCGTTCAGCGAGGCGGTCAGACCTTTCAGTCGCGCCAGCACGCGGTTCTCTTCGCGCTGCATCGACGCGATGTCGTGCCGCTTGCGGAAATCGGCCAGCTCGCCCCGCATCTCCTCAATGCGTTTCTCGAGCTCGACGATCTGCTCCCGCGCCGCCTCGGCGCCCGAGCGCGACGACGCCTGCTCCGCCGTGGCGTACTCGGCAAGGCAGACGTCGATCCAGGCGTTGACCAGCAGCGGCAAGTCCTCGGCGCGCGGGCCCTCGGCGCTCAGCTCGATGACGTTGGTCTCGGGAACCACGGCAGCGTGGAGCATCGTGTGCAGTTGAGATGCCTCGAGCGGGACATCGCCTTCGGTTTTCGTTTCGGCCGCGAAGCGTTGCCAGACCTGGGCAAACACGGACGGATGGGAGATGACGTGGCGCTGCATGGCGGCGGTGCTGACTTCCGTCGGGGCAGCGGCTTCGTTTCCCTCCCGCCTGGGGTTCCCGGACGCCCTGGGGGTGACCAGCAACGTCGCCTCGCTGCGGTAGACGGGCGGGCGACTGAAGTTCCAGCCCATGCTCAGCGCGCCGGCCAGCACGAAGCAGACCGCGAAGACGCACAGGCGCCGCCGAACCGCCCGTGCGTGGGCGTGTACGATGGCCAGGTGCTGCGGACTATCGTGCATGGCTATGGGCCGCGCTCGGGGCCGGAACGTGGACGCCTCGTGATGAGAAAGGGTGCTCCTGAGCCGAGAACGGCCTCGTGACGGCCTTTTTGTGCCCTACGAGTGATTCTCCCACGCACCCCGCCTACCGGCAAGTATACGACGGCCTCCCCGGATTGAGCCGCACCGCGCAAAAGAAGAGCCCCACCGGCCAGATCATCCGGTGGGGCTCGGGAAACTCGGCTGGCTTCGGGCCACAACCGCTCGCGTCGGGTATGCCAGCCGAGGGAAACTTCGGGGGACGTTCCGCTGCTCCGCCCGGAGGGAGGTTGCCTCACGTGGCAAAGACGCTCGCAGATTTTCCCAAAACTTCACTATTACTTGCCCGGTCGTACCCCGTTCCTGACACCGAATCCCAAGAATTTTCGGAATTTTCGCCCGGGAGCCGCAGAATTGGCACGATGCACGTCTTTCGGATACACATGACACACCCAGCAAGGGGGTTTCGGCGATGGAGGTCCCCTCCGCAGGGTCCCCCCCTCGGGCTGGCAAGCTATGGGCTTGGGCCAGCAGAGGGACATCAAGAGAGTGTACCACCAGGGTCCAAAGGGCCCTATAAGGGGGGGAAGCGAAAAGGGGGGACGGACTACGAGCCCCGTCGCCCTTCGCCGCCACTGTCGCAGGCAGGCACGCACCGCCGGCTAGCCTTTCAGCAGGCCGGCCGCCTTGTCGGCGTCTTCCGCGGTGTCCAGGGCCAGGTACATGATGAACCGCCCGCCGATCACCGCGGCCGAGAGGCCGCGCAGATTGATGCCGGCCCCGGCGAGCTTTCGGGTCAGCTCCGCGCCGATGCCCGGCTGGTTGTCGCCCTCGACCCGCAACGAGTGAAGGCTATCGGCCACGGCAAAGCCGGCCTTTTCGCCGGCTGCGGTCTGCGCGTCCCCTTGCAGGGGAGTCACGAAGACCACGCCGGTCCCCGGCTTGTCTGGCGCGCGGCGGGCAATGACGAACTCCAGGTCCGCGCCGGCATCTGCCAGAGGGGCCAGCTTCCCGGCCAGGCCGCCGGGCTGATCTTCGATGCTGGCAGCCCAAACGTCAACACGTTCCACACTAAGGGCCATGATTCTGCCTCCTTCCGCGAAGTGTCTGCAAGGGGGGAAACGCCGTAACACCTCAGCCGTCCGAGGTACGACGGTCTTCCAAGGCCGTCGACGGCTTGGCGACGGTCTTCCAAGGCCGTCGTACGGGGTGTTTCGCCACTCGGCTGAAGTGCTACGAAACGGCCAATTGGACAGTCTGCACGGTTGCGGCCGCCGGAGACCGCAACCAGGATCGTACTCCTCCCGGGCGTCCGCCACAAGCCTCCGCCCCCCGCAATGCAGGACGTGGCACGGTCGGGAGACCGTGCCACAACGCGTCATTCGGGCTACGGCCCGCCGTCGCCACCGCCCGCCGGCCCCGCAAGCCGCTCGACGGCCTCCGAGGGGACGAGGGCCTGGGAGATGGGCAGGTAGTTGCAGGTGCAGCCGCCGCTTAGGTTGGGCAAGTTCAGCACGCCATCGGCCACGAACAGATTGTTGCTGCAAGCGGCGCGGACGTTCCAGATCGACGTGATCCCATGGGTCGCCAGGTCGATGTAGGCCGCGTTGCCCATGAACCGCGTCGTCACCAGGTGGGAGCTGCCGCGCAGGCTGGTGCAGCCGCGCCGAAACCACTTGATCGGCTCGCCGAGCTGCGCGCCGGTCTTCGCCTGCCGGATCACGACCTCGCCGGGAACGCCGCAGATCAGCCGGTCGTCGGCCACCAAGGCCACGGAGTCGTCGCGCAGGTGCTTGCCGTCGCTCCCTTGCAGGACGCCGCGGTCAGTACACACCAGGTCGTAATGCTCGCAGAACCGGATCCCGGGGCCGCCCTTCGCCCGCCAGAGCACCTCGCCGGTCTCCGCGTCGAGGGCCTCGATGGCAACCTCCGGTATTTCGGCATTGCCCCGCGGCCTCGGGGCGAAGTCGGAGCAGAACACCCGGGCCCCGCCCACCGCGAGGTGCCCCACCCGGGCTTCGCGCTCGTGCTTCCACCGCAGGGCACCGTCGGAGAGGCTCAGGCACACCAGGGTGTTGCCGCACACGCCGACCAGCGAATCGCCGGTCACGCGGATCACCGACAAATTGCCCGGGGTCTCCGCCGGCACGGGGATCTCCCGCGTCTTGACACCGGTCGCCGGGTCGAGCACGGCACACGCCCGGCCGCTGGCCAAGTAGAGGGCGTCGGCCAGGGCCGCCGTTCCCTCGTCCGAGGGGCGCGGGGCGGGCAAGTCCGCCTGCCAAAGGTGCCTGCCCGTATACACGTCGATGGCGTAGAGCTTGTCGGCCGCGATGAAGATCCGCCCCCCGGCGACCCTCACACTCGTTGCCCCGGGGACCCGGTTCCAGCGGAACGAGCCGTCGAACCACAGGCGGGCCAGCGAGGGCTTGACGAACCGGTCCTGCGAGGCCCCGGTGTTCGCCGCATTCGCGCCGGCGTGGGACCAGCCGGCCGACCCGGACAGGGGACCGTCGCGCTTCGCCAGCACGAAACTGTCCGCCTCCCGAACGCCGATCCCTTCCGGTCCGCCGCTCGAAACGGCTCGGGTCAGCTCGCTCGCGTCCTTCGGAGAAAGGGCCAGGCACGCCGTGCCCCCGTAGGGGCGCAGGCAGTAGAGCAGCCGATCGGCAAGGCTGCGAACCAGGCCCTCGCCCAAGGCCGCGGGGCTCTCCGACGCGATCAGGCTGGCGAAGTACGGGGGGTAGGGATACGCCAAGGGGTTGCCCACCAGAGCGATTACCCGCGTTCCGTACAGCCCGGCCCGGTCGAGCCGCCGGCGGAAGCCGTCGACCCGCGGGCCGTCGGCATCCACCACGATCACGTGGCAGCGGGTCTGCCGGACCAGCTCCTCGGCCAAGCGCCCCGAGCCCAGCCCGAGCACCAGGGCGTAGCCGTCCCGTGTGCCGGAAAGCTCGATGAGGTCGCCCGCCCGCTTGGTCCATTCGTCGGCCTCGGGCGGGGCGGCCTGGGGCAGGGGGTATGTCGGCGGCTCTGCCCTCCCCGCTTCGCCAAAGGCGTAGATCCGGCCCTCGCGAGTCACCACGAAGAGCTTTCCGTCGGCGGCCAGCATGGTCTGCGGCGTGCCCTCGATCGGGGCCTGCCAGCAGACCTTCGGCTGCTCGCCCGGCCCGGGGATGTCGACGGCCTCGACCGCACCCGGCCGTCCGCAGTAAAGCCGCGGCCCGGCCTTGATGTGGACCGCGGACGCGGAATCGAGCCGCCACAGCTCGGGAAGGACCATCCTCAGCTTGTCGGGGTACTCGTCGTGCTGACGATGCGGCGGGACGGGTGCGCCAGCTCTCTCTTCCATCCGGCCCTTGGTCAGGTCGCAGGCCACGACCCCCCGGTCGTCGAAGTACATGGCCTCGGCCGTCAGCACCGGGCGCCGGAACCGGCCCAGGGCCTTTTGGTTGCCGGGGTCGATCTCCAAACGCGTGAGCCCGCCCATGTAGAGCATCCTCTTGAAGTCCTTGGGCCCGCGGCTCTTGCGGAAGCGCTCGTCGTTGGGCCTTTGCAGGTCGTAGAGGTCGCCGCCGTGGATCAGGTACTTGCCCACCCCGGCCACGAACGCGCAGCCCTTCGGAAGCCCCACGCGCCCGCCCCAGCCCATTGTGTAAGGCTGAAGCCGGCCGCTCTTCAGCTCGAGTACGGCCGGCAACTGGTTGCCGCAGGGGACGATCAGCTTGCCGTCGACGATGGCCAGGTGCCCCTGGGGCGAGATGCCGGCGAAGTAGGCCACGCCGTGGTCCATGTTGGCCTCTTCGATCCGGTGGCCCTCGACGTTCGACCAGATCGGCTTTCCGGAGTTCGCGTCCAGGGCGTGGACGAAGACCCCTTCGCCGAGCCAAATCCCGGCGCCGAAATAGACGACCCCGTCGGCCAGCACCGGTCCGCCCCGCGCGGGAAACAACGAGATCAGGCGCCCGTTGCCCATCACCTTGCGGTCGGGCCGGTCGGCCGGGAGCCCGCGGAATCGCCACAGCAAGGCCCCGTCGGCCGCGTCAAGGCAATAGAGGTAGCCGTCGTCGGAAACGAAGTAGACCTTGCCTTCCCCCACCGCCGGGGCGAAACGGACCGGCCCCTCAGCGAAGAACCGCCAGCGCACGTCGCCCGTCTCCGTGTCCAGCGCCGTGAGGCTGTCGGTGACCATCGAGGGCACGAACAACAGCTCGCCGGCCGCCACCGGCTCGTACGTGGCGTCGTAGCGAAGCCGGACCTCGCCCGGAAAAGCAGGACGAGGCGGCGGCAGCTCCCGTATCCACTGCACGTGCATCTCGGCGGGCAGCGACTCGGGCGAGGCCGCGGTGCGCCCCGCGTCGTAGCGTTGCTGCGGCCAATCCGCGGCCGCCGCCGGCATACACGCCGCCAGCGCGCAAGCCGCCAAAACACATGTCGATGTCGCAAAGGCGACGATCAAGGCTCGTCTCATTGGGGATCGTCCTCCGTTGAGAGACCGCGTGTGGGCAAGCGGTGACGGCCCCCAGTATCCGGGCTCGGGGGCATCCCTGTCAAACCGATCACCATCTTCGTCGCCAGCCCCTTTGCGCGGCGGCCAGAAAGGGCCGTTGCAGGGCGCTCCCCAAAGTGTTTTACTGCAAGCACTAACGTCAATCTGGCCAAGCGGGGAATCAACCCCGTCTACCGAGGGGGTGTCCAACAGAAATCGCAATTTCGCCCTAAGTCCTTTGCACACAATGACTTGCGACGATACGGGTTAACGGGTGACGAACCGTGAAATCGGGGTTAACGCGCGCTGAATTCACGGTAAATGAACCCCCGGATTCACGGTAGATTCTCCGTTAACTCGTGGTAAACGTGTGATGAATTCACGCCGCATGAACTCGGCGACTGCGTCTACCAGGGCCAGTGTGTGAAAGGCCTCCAGCGCTGGCGGGCCGCCCGCGACTTCTACGCGCTCCGGGACGATGATACTGCGGCTCTCGTGCGCGTCCCACGATCGGTTGTCCGCCCAACCCGCGGGCAGTAGAATGACCGCAGGGAGAACGGCACCATGCCATTGCGCGATCATTTTCGACCACCGGTCTGGAAGCTGGCATCGTGGGAGGGGCTGCACGGTGGCTGGCCGATGACTATGGTCCAAGACTTGTCGCCGAAGCTCCCGCCCGAGTTCTCCGCCGAACCGCGGGCCCACCTCGGCTCCTATTTCGAGATCGACGTTTGCGCCTACGAGGGCTACGAAGACGAGCAACACGGACCGGTGGCCGGCACCCCGCCGCACGAGGCCGGCGGCGTGGCCACCGCAACCTGGGCCCCCCCGGAGCCGACCGCCGCCTTGGAAGCCGATCTCGGCGACCAATACGAGTACGAGGTCCTCGTCTACGATCAAAGCCGCGGGCGGATCCTCGTCGCGGCGGTTCAGATCGTCAGCCCCGCCAACAAGGACCGGCCCGAGAACCGCCGGGCGTTCGTCTCGAAGTGCGCCGCCCTGCTGCAACAGCGCGTCTGCGTGTCGATCGTCGACCTGGTCACCACGCGGCAATTCAATCTCTACACCGAGCTGTTGGCCCTGGCCGGCCAAAAAGACCCCACCTTCGGCCCCGCGCCGCCGCCCATCTACGCCGTCACCTGCCGGGCGAGAAAAGTCCGCGAGCGCCCGCGTCTGGAGATCTGGGCCTATCCCCTGGCCGTGGGCAGCAAGCTCCCGACGTTGCCCATCTGGCTCGACGAAGACCTCGCCGTCTCCCTCGACCTGGAAGCCAGCTACGAAGAAACCTGCCGGGCACTGCGGATCCCGTGAGAGAGAAGTAGCGTGGGCATCGGCCACCATTTGTAGGACAACGACGAACACTACTCAAGAAACTGGCCCTCGACGGATTCACTCCCAAGCACGCCCCCTACCGCGACATCTCGCTGAACAAGAAGCTCCGTCAACCGGTACTCGACCTTCCGATCCAGAAGGACAAAGTGGAAACGGAACGAGAGTTGTTCTGATAATCGAGTGGCCCTCGTGAAGACTTCACAATTGTGTTCATCGGAGAATGTCATGGCCGAAATCACACTCGCCCCGGAGTTGCTTTCGCTTGTCCAGCATGTTGAGCTGAACAAGGCTGGGTGGTGGCAGAAGTCGCTGGAGCGATTGATATTGGCGGCAATCTGGCTCGCGGACGAGCCGCCGATTGAAGATAACCTCGCAGAGATTCTGCATACTACTTTTCACATCAAGCCTGATCCGAAACACGTGAAAGAGCAAGTTGACTCTTTGCGCAGTCAAGGGACTGTTACGCTTATGGCAGGCGGCACATTGAGGCTTGCACCCACCGCGCTCGCCACCTTCGAACAAGAACTTCGAGAGGCGGAGGAAGTCGAGTCATACGCGAAGCAGAGATTCGCCACTCTTCTCAAGCTCTACTGCCCCTCCGTGGACAGCGAGGTGACTTGGTCGCGATTCGACCAAGATCTCCTTGTCCCTTTGGTACGCGAGACGGGCGCAAACACATACAGGCTGCTCACCGGAGGCCGATTCCGGATGGACCCCGTCCGGATTGGTGAATTCCTAAGAGCGTATTCCCCGGAACTCCATGTGTCATTGCAGAAAGCAATCCGGGATTTCTTGGACCCCAGCGATACGAGGGTCTGTTCCTACGTCTTTCGCCTTTTGCACGCGCATCTGTGCGTAGAGGCGGGAAATCTAAGGGACGAAACGCTTGCGGTGCTTGAGAAGTTGAGTGAATCACCTCCGTCGTATTCCGTATTCGTTGACACCAACTTTCTCTTTTCCCTGCTTTCTCTGCACGACAACCCCTCCAATCAGGCCGCAACTCTGCTTCGCGGCTTGATTGCGCAGTTGGCTGAACGCGTCCCCATCAAGCTGCATATGCTCCCATGCACGGTGAGCGAAGCAAGAAACGCACTGATTGCCGCCAAGCTCAACATCGACACTATTCCACTCGAACAGAATGTCACCAACGTGGCTCGCAGCGCTGGCCTATCGGGCATCGCACAGAAGTACTTTGAAGAGCGGAGCAAACGCGGCGTGCTAGTAACCGCGGAAGACTTCTTCAGCCCCTACATCAAGGATTTGATCGCCGTTGCGCGATCCCAAGGGATTGAACTGTACAACGAAAACGCGGACGGGTACAAAACCCGGCAAGACGTAGCGGACGACATCTTGGCTCAGACGGAATTTGAAGAGAGGCGTGTCGGCCGAGGGCTGAAGGGTAAAGGCTATGATCAAATCGAACACGACATGGTGTTGTGGCATATCGTACGAGACAGGCGTCACGCTGACTTGGAGTCCCCTCTTGAGGCACGCTATTGGATTGTCACGGTTGACTACAGGCTTCTTGCATTTGATGCGTACAAACGGCGCGAGGAAGGGACGGCCGTGCCGTTATGCCTTCACCCGTCCAACTTCGTTTCCATGCTTCAGTTCTGGGTGCCACGGAGTTCTGCGTTTGAAGAAGCGGTACTCGGGACGATGCGACTACCCTTCCTCTTCCAGGAGTTCGACGCGGAGGCGGAGAAAATCACGCTCAGAATACTCCAGGCGATTGGGCGCTTTGAAGGAATCGGAGACCTTTCTGAAGAGGTGATTGCAGGAGTAGTCGGTGGAGATGCGATTCGCGCGCGAATTGAGTCCGCCTCGGACGAACAGAGCGAGGTCGAGCTTATCCGAGATGCACTGATCCAAGAGTTGAAGAAGGACGTTCAGGAAAAAGCGGAGGGTATCAAGGAACTACAGGAGACCGCCGCCGACAAAGACCGGACCATTGGTGAACTGCAGAAATCCAAAGCGAACATGGAACAGAGCATCGCCGCGCTTGAGGGCACGGTGGAGACCGACAAGCGCACGCTCACGGGTGTGCAACAGGAGCTGGAACGTCAGGCTCAGGTCATCTCTCGCCTTGAGGCGTCAGTCGAGGCGAAGGAGTCGGAAGCAGAGACTCAGAAGGCCATCAGACGGTTCGTCGCTCGGTGGAGCACCATCACAGTTGTCGTGCTTGGACTGCTAGCTCCGGCGTTGTCCCTCTTGATCGTCAAAGCCTTCAAGCTGAGTTCAGTATGGACGGCGATCGCCGTCTATCTCGTGTCGGCTCTGGTCCTGGTTGTGGCAGCAGATAAGGCTGCGGCGAGCGATGCTGTTGTTCGAGACTGGGCGCCGCTCAAGTACTTCCATCGATTCCGAGGATGGTTGTTGGGAGTGATTGTTGTAGGGTTGGCGCTGGAACTTGTTGGCAACTACGTATGGGATTCGATTACCGGCGCACCATCGCCTTCACCTGGCCCGAACGAAGCTGGTGGGGCACGATCAGACCATGAGAGACCACTCGCGGGTGAAGAAGACAGGGAGTAGGACACCACGATTGTCAAAGCACGGAAATCGAAATGCCGGAGCCCCGCGATCTGCACGAAGTACTCGGGAAAGAAAAGGTGACAGCCACCAAATCTGCATAGGGCAGACATCTTGGGTGAGGACAGCGTGTCCGCTAGCGCGTGAGGAGCATGGGCCGCCGGCCTTTTGCTTCCAAGTTGAGCCGGCCTCAGGAAGGCCTTTCCTCCACCGGTCACGAAGCCCGGTCTTGCAGGCGGCGGAGCGAAGCGGTACAATTGTGAGGCATGAAGCAGGTAGAGATTCGCGACCTCCGGCCGCTGCGAATGTCCGCCCACAGCGCCGTTCGACGTGGGCTGTAGGAGCTTTCCGATGACGATTTGCTGGCTGCGGTCAGAGATCCGAAAAACACTGATTAACCATGCAAGTGAATCATGACTCAACGGCAGCAACCGTCCATCGGCTGCTCTTTCGCGCCCTGCTGGAAATCCGCTCTGAAGGGCGCGAGCAGAAGAACAAGGCCGTGTTTCATCTGGCGGACCTGTTTCACACGGTCGTGCTCGAGATGGAAAACGCGGCCGAAGGACAATGCACGTACGAGGACGTCCTGAAGCTCCTCGAACAGCGCGCGAAAGAAAAGGGCTTGGAGCGGTGGCTCACGCAAGAGACCGTTGAAATCGAGCGATGAGCGCGCCCAACCTGCGCCTGCCCGATTCGATACACCGCCACGTCCGCGAAATCGCCGAGCGGGAGGGTGTTTCGATCAATTCGTTCATCACGGCCGCCGTGTCGGAGAAGATCTCCGCCTTGATGACGCAAGACTACCTCGCCGAGCGCGCCCGACGCGCCCAGGAAGGGGCATTGCGTAAGGTCCTCGACCAAGTGCCCGACCGGGAACCCCTGCCCGGCGACGAACTGGGGAAGAAAAGGTGACAGCGGCCCGCGTCATCCGCTGGCTTTGGCTTCCTCAACGAAGCCTCCGATTTCGCCGCGGAGTCGCTGCAAGTCCTCGAGGGGCGCTTCGGCCATCGTGGCGAAGAGCCTCGGATCCTTCGGCAGGACGTTCTCCCTCAGGTCCTGCAATGCCAGAAGGAGCCGTTCCATTTGCTGCATCGTAGCTCGCAGCCGTACGACGTAATCTTTGCTCATAGGACGATCTCCACGATCCCAGCCTGCTTTCCTTCGCGAGTCCTTTGAAAGAACTCGATGTACTGCTCCAGGGCTGCGGAGCCTTCAATCGCCGGCGTGACGTCGCCGCCATACATGCGCCGGGCCATTTTGCGCGACACGAGATTATACTGGAATGGCGCTAAAGTCGCACCGACAACCGATTGTTCCAACACCACGATGCAATCGAAGTCGTTTGGCTCCGCTTTGGCGGTCACGTAGCTCCCGGCCATGAGCACGCTTCGGACAATCCCCGATTTTCTTGCGTCGGCGATCAGTCTTTCGACTTGCTTGCCGATCTGAAACCGCCGGTCCGAACGGCTGAACACCGCGAATCGTTCTTTGAATTGCGCAAGCGTCGCCCGGTGGATTCCGGCAGGCAGCAGACCATCCTCAGTGAATTCGGGGAGCATCAAGTCCCTTTCCGCTCTCCAACGATGCTATACCGCTCTCGGAGAAATGTCAACGGGTGGCTGTCGTTACTGCGGTCGCAGCCAATGTCGAGAAGCAAAGGAGGGCGGCGGTGGGTGAACAGCCTTGGCGGCGCCGTCTTCCGGCGCCGAGAGCCATTTCTCCCCGCTGGCGGGCAGGTCCTGCGCGTCGAGCCAGAGCAGGAGCAGCGCGTTGCCCAGTCCGTGGGCGGCGGTTTGCTCGCGGCCGGGCCAGGTGTCCATTTCGCCGTCGGCGAAGATGCGGCGGTCCGCGTGGCGTTGCTGCATCTCCAAGAGCCCCTTGGCACGCAGGCGCATCCAGTCCTCCGCGCGGTGCGGCAGGTCCCGGTCCAGGCCGAGAAGCTGGACGTGCGCGTCGAGCAGGTAGTAGAAGACGTAGTGGTGCCGTCCCCAGTCGGCCCGCTGGGGATAGTAGATCCGCGGCTCGCCGGGCACGTAGATGGTTCCGCCCGGCTTGGAATAGGGCGGGGACGGCCAGTGTTTTGTTACCAGGCAGCGGTACACCAGCGGGACGTTGAACCTCGCGGCTTCCGGGACCGGCTGCCCGGCCAGGGGCTGGACCACGTAGGCCCGGAGGTTCAGGTGGATGCAGCGCATGTAGTCCGGGTGGATGAAGCCGTGGTTGACCACGGAGCCGTCGTCCCGGGCGTTGTAGCCGCCGAGCCAATCCCGCACCGACCGGCCGTCCACCACGGTCGGATTCTCCAGGTCGCCGTTGGTGGCGTAGGCCGAAATCATCAGCTCGCTGCACTTCTCCTTCCACTTCGGCACGTGGGGGTGGCGCGGCATCATGGCCACGGCGACCGACAGCACGGCGCAGTTCCAGGCGTTCTCCTCGGCCTTGGTGTCTCCGCCCTTGCCGTTCCAGTAGGGGACCCGGTAGTCGATGAAGCGATCGGCCTCGGCCTCGACCAACTCGGCCACGCGGCCCCGGGTCTGGGGGTCGAGGTCGTTCCAGAGCAGCCACGCGGCATGGCCCAACTGCGATGCCCAGAGCGCCGACTGCCAGGGGTAGCCCCACCACTGGCCGCGGTGGGTCGCTGCGGCGCCCTCGATCAAGCGAACGGTTCGGGCCAAGGCTTCTTCTCTGGAACAGCCCACGGCCCCTTCATCGAACGCGCCGGTCTTCAGCAGGACGGCCAGGCCGAACGCGGCGCTGCAGGCCGGCCGGATCACGTCGTGGGCCGCCCGCCCGCTGACACCCCGGCCCCGTTCGATCCCCTCGGCCGCCCCGGGGGCCCAACGCAGGTTGTAGAAGGCGTTGTTGCGCAACAACCGGGCACAGTCCTGCAGATCACGGCTTCCGGGCGCAACGCGCTCGTAAGGCCGGAACCGCGCCCAGTCGATGGGCACGACCTGTTCGGCCGCGGTTGCCGGCTCAGCCTCGGCACCCATCGCGATGGCGCCCGGGCAACCCAGGCAACACCACACACACGTGGCGGCGGAAACGCCGCTTGGCAGCCACGACGTCAGCAACGACATGCCGTTCTCCTTGTGGTGGGGCACAACGATGTCCAGCGCATCCAAACGATGTCCAGCGCATCCACGCAGCCGACGGTCAGCTTGCGCAGGGGAGCCGGCGCGTCAATCCTCGAAGAGCTTCCGCCAGTCGCGCCCCTCGGCCAGCCAGGCGAGGTTGAAGCGGGCCAGGGCCATACGGTCGTAGAGCTTCTTCTCGCCCCGCTCGAAGAGCAAATAGACAACGCCGTCCGGCCCCGCCGCCAACGACGAATAGGCGCTGGGGCCTTCGAAGACCAGCCGTTTCACCGGCCAGGTGGTCCCCCGGTCGAAGCTCGCCCAGACGGTCATGCGTACGCGGGATTTGCCGGGGTTGTCGGGCGTGCTGAACAGCAGGACGTCCTTTTCTCCGGTCGATTCCAGGGGCAGACGCACCAGACCCGCGTTGCACCCGTAGCTGGGCTTCGTGCCGTACTTGAAGTAGAACGGCTCGCCCACTTCGAAGAGGTGCTCCGCGACGCGCCAGTCGACGAACATCGCCCCGCCGTCGTAGCTCCACGCGATGCGCCGCCGGTGGTCGACCGACATGTGGGAGCGGGAGTTGTAGTAGATG
>Ga0180438_10001594_pt1 | contig 40016 bp, 41 predicted proteins | sample SS_ome_12_FD_132455 | JGI IMG/M metagenome (GOLD analysis project Ga0180438, IMG submission 132455) | Hypersaline lake sediment archaeal communities from the Salton Sea, California, USA - SS_3_D_2 metaG | ecosystem: Environmental > Aquatic > Non-marine Saline and Alkaline > Hypersaline >... | reverse complement strand
TTTCAGAAACTACTAGCATTCCTTCCTGGTTTTCTATTCGAACAGGCAGGAGCAAAAATAATCTAATATTTTTCTCAAGGGGGATTATCTTGTAAGCTAGATGGTTAATAGAATGAAATCGATAGTTTGGAATTAAGTGATATCCCTGCTCTTTAAGACTCTTTTCTACTTCCTTAGCTATGCCTATTTGAGGAGCAGATTTTGCTTTAGATAAAGAGGGTACTGTTTTAGGATGAGATGATGATGTTGCTTCTGGTTCTCCAAATTCAGGTATAATAGATTCAAGATTATTCTTATCAATATTGAGAGAAGCATCGGAATAATCATTAACTATAGGGGGATATGGTTCTATCACTCTAGTGGTATCTTTGTTCTGTGTTCGCTCTTCTGGTTCTTCATAATTTTTTCCATACATAAGTGGAGGTTCAATAGAGGCTACATCTTGGGTATTAGATTTTGACTTGGGGGGTTGAACTCCAGTAAGACGAGAATATTGATACCGTGTATCAAACCATGAGTTTTGCTTAATTGAATCCTTCGGGAGTTCGTCATCATCTTCCTCTTCTAATTCATCTAGATCTTTTATAACATGTTCTTTACCGATTTCCACTTTTATTGCATCTTGCACAGAATTGAGAGATGATGGTTCACGATCTAATAATTTTTGATAGGGGGTAGGCTCTTCACCTTCTACTAGCTTTTTTGGAGTAATTAGGGTAGCTTCCTCAGATTTGGTTCCTATATCTCCTTGATGTGAAGAAGCAGGCTTCCAAATCTCTCGATCTACAATAACGTTAATATTTTGTGTTTGTAAATAGGTTTTAGCATCTTCTATAAGTTTGGTTGCTGTTGCCAGCCCAAACCCTTTTATAGACGCCACTTCTTGAGGCTCGGATCGTGCAAGTTGTTGTATTGATAAAAATCCGGCATTGGCTAGTTTCTGAGCTGCGGACGGTCCTATTCCTTTTAGAACGGTGAAATCATGAACTACATTCATCGCTATATCTTCATTGAACTCGTCATCGAGGTCATCAACGTGAAGGGCTACCTCTATTTGTAATCGTAGCTCCTCAAATTGATTTACCCACTCTTCAAGACTATTATACCGAGCTACTTGTTTTCCTTTCTGTGCTAATGTTAAAGCTTGAGTAAAGTTTTCTGTTTCAATGGCTTGGAGAACTCCTTCATAGATATAGTCTAAATCCAAGCTTTTCTCTGCTGGTTGTATTACGGTCATAAGGATCAAAGATGATATTTTTTACCTGCTTATAAAGGAAAAAAAAAGAATGAGCTTGAGACACTAGGATAAACATAAGGATAATTAAAAAAATAGAAGCATTTTTTTTCGATTTTTTTGTTTATAAAGAAGTATTAGATATCAGAAATTATGGATAGCCATGGATTTCTTCATAATTACTTCATATCACCTTTAATATGTTATCTTATTTTTTTTGTTTAGAAGGAACTATGATGGAATCCCGTCTTCTTTTTTTCTTTATATACCGTCAATAAATCTTGATGATAATGACGTATGAAACTTCTGAAGTACAAGACCAAGAAGGAGATCGGGGGGATAGGACGTTATTGCCTTGCATCCATGAATGTCCTTTGTGCAAAAAGAAAGTGCGGATATCCATCGATTTTACTAAATTAGAACAACATCATGGTGAATTGGATAGAGTTATTCCGCATATTATCCTTCATGGAGAACCCCTTCATGCGATGTTGTGCTATGTAGATAAGCATATGGAAGTACGAGGAAACGGATATGTGGTTAGTATCGGAAACTCCAGGGATTCGAATACGTATCAACAATTTACACGACTTTGGTCCCGTTCTAGCAGTGAATGTATAGAATAGAGGTATAATAGGATATATTATATGAGTTTATCAAATTTTACTGAACCTAATGAATCTGAAGAAAAAGATAAGGAAATTTTTCAGTTTATTTCAGATAAACGCATTTTACGGGTATTATTCGAGCAGAAAATTTTTACCCTTCGAGACATCCAAAAAGAGGCCATCAAAAAGGGATTATTCTTCCGCAAGTCTTTCTTAGTTTGCGCTCCGAGTGGAAGTGGAAAAACCTTAATAGGTGAGATCTGTGCCGTAAATAATGTATTTCAGAACTTTGGAAAGAGTGTATACCTTGTTCCTTTTAAAGCACTAGCCACTGAAAAGTATATCCATTTCAAGAAACGATATGATCGCTTTGGGATAAAGGTGGAGCTTTCAATTGGGGACTATGATGTTGATGATACGAAATTGGAAAAGGCAGATTTGATTATAAGCAGTTTTGAAAAAATGGATTCTATTTTAAGAAATTTTTATGATAAAGACTGGATTTTTGAGATTTCTACGATTATTATTGATGAGATACATATTGTAGGGGAGGATTCACGTGGTTCACGATTGGAATCGTTAATTGTGCGATTAAATGAATTTTTGCATAATCCTCAGCTTATTGGGTTATCTGCGACCATTGCTAACCCCGAGTTTTTTAATAAATGGCTCTCATCCTTAGGAAATACGACTACTCTTCTTTTTTCCGAAAAGCGACCTGTACCCTTACATTATAAGTTGGAAATTACACAGAATAAAGACTCAACTATCAAAAAATTGGTCAAAACTACTCTCGAAAATAATGGTCAAGTCTTAATTTTTCTTAATAAGCGAAAATCAGCCCAGCAGACCGCCCAAAATTTGAGAAATCTAGTGCGAATGCACATCGATACAAGTGATTTAAAAACATGTAAACAACTTGAGAGTAAATTAAAGAATATTAAGGGAGGGCATCCTGAATTGCGTAAAGTAGTAAAAAATGGCGTTGCGTTCCACCATGCAGGACTCCTTCCTCGAGAACGGAAATTAATTGAAGATTCATATCGAAAACATGATATTAAGGTAATGTGTGCAACTACTACACTCTCCGCGGGTATTAATGTTCCAGCACGAGTGGTGATTCTTAAAGATTTTAAAAAATATGTTACTTCAGGCCATAATATTAAGAACTTTAATGGATTCCACGAAAATGGAGACGGATTCAGTTATTTTTTACCGTTTTCCGCAAATGAAGTATTTCAGATGTTAGGGCGAGCCGGACGTCCTGGACTTGATAAAGTGGGTTATGGTATTATTTTAGCGAAAGATATCGATGAACGAGATTGGATTGAAGACCACTATTTTCAAGGGCACTATAGTACAGAATATTTTCCCAAGTATAATGACCTTGTTTCAGGATTAAATAAAATATACACATTAAGAGAACAAGTACTTCTGCGTATTTATGAAGAAAAACAGCTCTCCTTAGAAAGTTTAAAGACATTTTTTGAGAAGACTTATTTTTGGTATGGAGTACAGCATACGATGAAAGACCAGCATATCCCTATTGAGCAATTGCTCCTTATTAAAGAGATTACCCCTTTGAATATTTTGAAGCTACACGCTGAACCCGAAAGAGTTAAAAATTTACAAGATGCTAATCATCAGATAAAAATTACGAAGCTTACCAGCTCCAATCTCTCAGGGTATGTAAAGACTAATTTTGGGGTTTTTTTTTGTGAATTTGATCTAGAAATGGGCATTCGTTGTACTTGTGGGTTTGAGAACGGTATCTCTAATGCATATTCTGATGAGCAGTTTGCTTTCTCGTTTTGCGACCATATAACCGCCTTCCTTTTACATTTGATCGAGATCCCTGACGCTAACTTTTCAAAATACGTAAATGACATTATTCCCAAATCCATTAAACATCAGTACATTTTGAATTATCTCTTGGAGAAGGGATTAATTTTAAAACAGAACGATGGAACTTTTAAATGTACACAGTTTGGTAAGCTTATCATTAGACTGTATCTCTATCCTGTATCAGGGGTTCTTATCCGGTATAAATTAGAGCATACCGAAATGAGCTCTTTTCGCGACATTATGAGAGAAGCATATGAAGTGTTAAAAGCGGAAGGAAAAGTAAGAGATGATCGTATGCTAAATCCCTTAATGGATTGGATCGATGAAGTTCCAATCGACGATATCCTTTCTAACTATAAAATTATGGCAGGAGATCTATACACGGTTAGAGATAACTTAGAAAGAATTATTACGTTTATTGGCATTATTGCTATCCATCTTAGTGAAAATGATATCGAGATTCAAGACTCTATGATTCAAATAGCAGAAAAGTGCGAAACACTAAAAATCCGTATTCATTATGGTATCCAAGAAGAATTATTTGACCTCATTTTACGGTTAAATAATGTAGGGCGAGTTCGAGCGCGATTATTGTTCGATGCAGGATATCATACCGCAACCCATGTCAGAAAAGAAAACCCCTTTATTTTAAATCGTAAAACAGGGATTGGAATAAACCTCTGTAAAAAAATACTAAAGTGAAATATTGGGTTAATACAAATTTTTTCTTTTTAAATATTGTATTTTTTTTGATGCATAATGGAAGCTAATGCATCAATGTTACAATTATATAAAATCTTAGACCTTCTGGAGCAATTTTGCAGGAAAAAAAATCAAAATATTAGTTTAATTAAGCTAGCAAATGCGTTGAACTTATCCTCGGGAGAACTTGATTTGCTTATAGAGGTAATATTTCGGTTCCAATCAATTTTTAAGAATTTCCCTCAGAAACAGATTCTTTCTAAAATATGGAGAAAAGGAGAGTGTTATTTGACTCTTACTAATAAAAATGGTAATTCTTTTAGTACTGAGATTAGAGTAACTAAGGAAGATCTACATCTCTTAAGTGATGTTGCTTATTATTTTTGCCACGTCAATATTGGTCAAGGATTTTCGATAAAATTTGTTCCGACTGATTTATTAAAAAAAATTAAATTGTTACAAAAAAAGCATCCATATTTTTTTGAATATCGGGGTAATGGCTTAGTATACCCTTCTGAATTAGCTCTTAAATTGGGGAAAATACTAGAAACATATAACCGTGCAAACCGATCTATTATAACTGTTTCTTGTGGAGAATATATTGTAAAAATTATATAGAATGGAGTTATGAGGAGATAATAACAAATGAGTTATAATATTGCGAGTGAAATTGACAAGGGTAAAGCATATTTACGAGGGAATTTAATTGAAACAAGAGAATATCAATTAGTTATCGCAGAAAAATGTGTAGCAAAAAACTCCTTGGTAGTATTGCCCACAGGGTTAGGAAAGACCTTAATTGCGGTCTTTGTCGCCGCAAAGACGTTAGAACAATACTCTAAGGATAGTAAAGTTATTGTGTTAGCCCCTACCCGTCCTTTGATTTCGCAACATTATGATTTGTTTAAAAAATTCCTTACAATCCCTGAAGAACTATTTACAGTATTAACCGGTAAGATTCCCCCAGAACAGCGAACTCAATTATTCAAACAGAAGAGATTATTATTTTACACACCTCAAACCTTACGAAACGACATTGTCTCCAAAAAATATTCCTTAAGTAATGTATGTTTAATTGTGTTCGATGAGGCACATCACAGTATGGGAGATTACCCCTATTCTCTAATAGCAGATGAATATGTAGAACAAAACCCTGATGGTAATATCCTTGGCCTTACAGCGAGTCCAGGGGCGAGTAAAGAAAAAATCAAGCTATTATGCAATAACTTACACATTAACATTAAAAACATCCATACTCGAACTCGAAATGATGAAGATGTAAAAAGTTATTTAAAACCGTTAGACATCTATAAAATTGGAGTGGAATTAACCGAACTAATGGCTGATGCATATCTTGCGGTAAAAATTTTGCTAGAAGAACGGTTACAGTATCTTTCTCAGTTTGGGTTTTTAGATACAAAAGCTGAAAAATTATTTGAAACCGTAATTCGGAAAGATTTGCTTCGGTTGAATTCTGAATTAGTGAAATTAATACATGGTGACGGTGATAAGACGGGAGTGTATACTGCCCTTTCAATTAATGCCCAAGCTCTTATTTTATATCACATGATTGAACTCATTGAACAGCAAGGGTTAGATGTGCTATTGATATATTTGAGAAAGCTTAAGGAAGACGCTCGCAAAAAAACCAGCTCAAAAGCTGTGAAAATCCTATCAGCTGATCATCGCCTCAATCAGGTAATGATCGAATTATTAAAAAATGAAGAGTTATCCCCTGAGAGATTGATCCATCCAAAATATAAAGTATTAGAAAAGATATTAATAGAAGAATTTCTTCACCATCCTTCCTCTCGAATTTTAGTCTTTGTAAAACTCCGCGACTCCGTGAAAAATATTGTGGAAAAATTAAAACATACCAATAATAGACTCATTAAAGCGTCTCGGTTTGTAGGTCAAACTACTAAATCGGAAGAGGATAAAGGGTTTTCCCAGAAGAAACAATTAGAAATCTTGGATCGCTTTAAACAAGGGGACTTAAATGTGCTAGTTAGCACCAATGTGGGTGAAGAAGGGTTGGATATTGCCGAATGCGATTTAGTGGTATTTTATGACGTTGTTGCAAGTGAAATTCGGTATATCCAGAGAAGGGGTAGAACCGCAAGGCATCGAGAAGGGAAAGTTATTATTCTTTATTGTAAAGACACTCATGATGAAACTTACTTGAAGATATCATTAAGCAAAATGAAACGGATGAATATTAATTTAAAGACAAGACAACAACTTACTTCCTCTTATTCTCAGCAAATTATGTCCGTAGATACCAATTCACAAGGAACTTTGAATAAAGAAACTTTTTCTGATCAATCTAATAAATCAAACTTGGATTTCTTTATTCGTAATAGTTCAAAAAATATATCTATACCGCACTACGATATTAAGTTAAGTAAAGCGATATCTTCTAAATTTGGACTGCGAAAATCATTACAGAAAGATCAAATACCATTTGAAATAAGGTCATCAGAAAATCACATTCAAATATTCGACAAAGTGGTTATTCAAATTATAGACCCAATTGTATTTAAAGAGGGATATAAATCTAAATTCCCTACTTGGATTAATTCCAGAAAGATGAAATATGAGCTACTAATTCTTATTGTTGACTTTATTGATTTTAAAGAACAATTTTCAGGTGAAGCACGATTATTAAAGGAACAATTCCTCCAATTTGGAAATACACAGCAAGTTCAAACTGTAGCAATTGATAACGCGGAAGAGCTTTATTTTATTGTAAAAAGCATTTATGATCATACCAAAAAAGGAGATGTAACGGATGAATGAGCAAGAATTTACCAAGGATACAGCTCCCTATCTTGTGTTTGAGTGTAGTAAGTGTCAGCAGTACTCTTATGTGAAAATTACACAAAAAACTAAAAAATGTTTGCGCTGTGGACGTTCTTATCAAGTTAAACTAATAGTACATTCAGGAGTAATTGTGAATGGAATGACAGCAGCAGTTAATAAGGTTAAAGAATTACAGAATACGCTTGGGTCACCGCAGTTCCGTACTGAATCTGAGTTTACTATTCCTTCTCAAACCCCCAAACAACCCTCTCAATTGCACATTAAACCTCATACGATACAAGTAACCAGTAATGATGGAGTTGAGAATTATTTGGAAGCATTTAATGTACTATTAAGAGAATTATCGCACCAGTATTCGTCATTTCCATTATATATGATTGAAGTTATGGCTCTAAATTTTGATATACCAATCCTTATTCTACAAAAATTAATTCGTAGAAGCATAGCAAATAAAACTCTAGTAAAAGATAATAACAATCACTATTCCGTTAGATTTAACGATTAGATCGTTTAAATTCATGTATTGCAGATTTGAATTCTTCAAGCAATAATTTCTTATAGTCCGGATCCCGAAGCTTAAAGGGAATTTTTTCATGTCCGCTATAAATATCGGAAGTACCGGACTGTTTGATAACTTCAGAAAAAGGAACGATTATTTTTGCCAAGACAGCCTCCAAATTATCAAATTCTAATAGTTCAATAACCACCCTTTCTTTTTCTTCTTTGGTAGCGGTCTTATATAATGATTCCATTATAATACCTCTTGATAATTTAACAATTACATCTTATCAGACAATATAAAGAAAAAATGAAAAAAAATGATAAATTTAAAGTTAAATCTTCTCAGTTTTGAGTAGAGGTGTCAATTAAGCTCGTTTCAATGATACCCCAAATCGTTAAGGTGATAACTATCCCTAATAGGTTAGAAAGCGTTATTCCTAAGAACATGGTAATTCCATACCCAATGCTTAAAGCGAAACATAAAATTCTTATTATCAATACTAGTTTATTCATTATGATTGCCTAATTTGTAGTTTAACCTCAATTAGGGCTCACAATAATATAAAGGAAAATTCTTTTATTTAGAAAATTGATTTACATCTTTTAGATAGCGTTTCATAAAGATACGTTGTTGTTTAAGGTAATTCGTCGCTTCCTCCGAGTTCATATCGGGACAGGACTTAATAAGATTCTGGAGATATTGTAGAATGATAAGATTCTGGGCTTTAGAATCGCATATTTCTTTAATGATATAATTAGTCTCATTGTTATCGGACTCTTTAAATACTAGAAAATCCTTGATTTTGAGTTTTTTTGGATTAAATAAATCAAAAGGATCATATTTGGTCTCAGAATCCATAATCTATAATTGAAGACGAGATTTAAAAAGGAAAAATTTTATACAATCGGAAAGAGGGGATTGGGTGATATCCCCTCTTTTCTGTGCTTATTAGGAGAACTATCTATTACTATAATCATATTAAGAGTCTATATAAAGAAATAAAAAAGAAGAAAAAATTTATTTTTTAGAGCTCAGTTTTTTTATTAGTTTCTTGGGAAGGTCCTTTTTATACGAAAAAATTAACGCGACTCCAGGTGTGATCCCTAAGAAAATTATTAAGGGAAGAAATTCATTAGCTTCTGTTCGGTATCCACCAGTATAATCGGGGTCTTCGCAGACATAGGTATAATTACCTATCAATTTCGAAGCAGAATCGATGCCGTCATCTAAATACACTTCGATTTCATATGTACCTTCCACTGCAGGATAATACTCCAGTGTAAACTCCGTATGACGCAGAAGTTCATTAACTACAAAATTCTTAATGTCGATAAGAAGTCGTCCTTTATACACTTTAATAAACGCCTTTCCATCGAAGATGGGTTGAATATCGGTTGCAAATGTTAAAGAGCCATTTATCGCAAACGAGATTTTGGTTTGATCTTCAGTTTTTTTTAATGATATGGTTGATCCATAAGTAGTAGAAATTTTAAAAGGAATACTGGTAATTTTTGAACTGCTGTCGTATACCACAACTTCTCCGGTAACCGATGGATAACTCTTCGCGAGTGCAGGAACGATTAATTGTGTTCCAAAAGAATAATCAGCTTGTAAAATCATGACTTCTGTTCCTAACTGATCACTTTCTATCTTTACTGTGGTATATGGTCCAAAATCTCTTAAGACTAAATTGCATAGTTGTGCTGTTATGTTTAATTTGCCACCGAGTGGAACTTCAGAAGGGTAATTCGCTAAAATTCGCACCGTATCTGTTTTTGCCATCTCTGAAATATAGAGAAAAGCTTCCTGACATATTGAATTTTGGACTGTTGTTGTATAAAATTCATGTAGTTCTGGTGAATAAATATCTTGAATTAAGTGATGAGTTTGTTGGATATCGAATAGAATATTCAAATTTAATAACTGGGAAAGTTTTAAGCCGTAGTATATATTTTTAATGCTGGAATAATCCATAGTGTTGAGAATAAATTGGTTAATTTTTTCTGAATCTAATGTATAGCGGTTGATTGCCTTTAGGATATATATTCCATAATAAGTATCTTCAAGTACATCTTCGGGGACAACAGAATAGCCTTCATTGAAGAATAACTCAGTTGTAGATTCCTCTAGATGTCGAACAATGTATGTAGCTAATGCATCCACATCGAATCCCAAGCTTGTAATAGCGCCTAAATCTAAATAACTTGCAAGTAATTCTAACACCTTAATAGCATAGTAGGAGTAAATCACTGATATAAGAGCATTTTTTTTGGAAGGATTAAAATTAGTAAAAAAGTGGGAAAATGCCCCATAATTCTGAGGATAATTAAAGTCCAAGAATTGAGTGTTAAGTACGCCTTGTATAAAGTAGGTAAGATTGTGAGAATTGGCTAAATCATTTAGCTTCCTTAAATTGAGTAGTGATTCTAACGCAAAGTAGGTAGATTTGTGGCTTATTGGCATTAGTATATCCGTAATCTGTTCTCTATTACCAATAGTAAATATTTCGAGGGGTTGAATACGTGCACTACTTATGGAATCGCTCATAATGAACCCGTAATTATCCAATACCTTACGGAGATTCTCTAAGATTACAGTATAAAGGTTTTGTATTTCTAATTCATTTTCTCGTTCAAAGAAGTTAAAACTACCAACAACACTATGGATCAAATTCATAGTCATATAATTATGAGAAGTGGGCATATATCCCTTAGTATAATGCTTATATAGGGTAAGAAAATCGACTAGCTCTTGTTTGTCTTCTATCGTAAGTTTACCTACCTCGTTTGCATCTTCTAAGCCACAAATGATTTGATATAGGTCTAGTAATTCGTAATCTTGGAAGGTTGGAGAACGATAAAACCCTTCTTCAGGATTTCTATGAGATAATATAAATTGGAGGATTCCATTCCTATCAATTGAAGTATATTGTGTCAAATTACTCAATGCTAATCCAAGCGCGGACGTCACTACGCTGGTCTTGTTGGGAATTAAAGGATAAGCAGTGATTTCAAAATACGGCCCTTCAGGATGATAAAGCTCTTCTAAATAACCATGAAAAGCAGGTATATTTACTGCTGCTATCCACTCAAAAATTTGTAACATCTTAATACAGTAATACGATGCAAGGATGTTAGGTTCACTTATTTGCAAGGATGCAAAATTGATATTACCATCATTATGAAATCCACCACCGCGAAGAGTATCTTGAAGAGATTCCACAAAATCAATAAGCTCCTCCTTTTCTGTGGCTCTACTATTCCAATTTTCTCCCGCTAAGAGATGATAGGTTATTACTGCATAATAGGTGTTATCCATAGTAGACAATCGCCATTCAGAGGGTAAGGATATACTATACGGTCTCCCGATAAAGCCTGAAGTTTCAGGATTATAGCAACTCCAAATGAAATTAGCCATAGCACTGGTATCAATTAATTCTAAATCATCAATAATATGAAGCGAGAGCGTGGCATAACAGTTGGTAAGCAATAAAGAGTTATACGGATAGTAATAGAGCGAATAGTTCATATCTAAATAACGCTTGGTGTACCCATCTATGAATAATTTAGTAGCGTTATTATAATACGACATGATAAAAGTTGATACTTCTTGGAAATTTATTTCTGTTAATTTCCCAAGCTTTTGCAGAATAGACAACGCATAATACGTAGCTTCTAAAGAAGGGTTATATTCCTGTGAGAAGTATCCTTTCAAAGAAAAATCGTTTAGTTTAGCGTTCATTGCGTCTTCTAATAGATCAAAGTTACTCACTGATGTTTCAGGAAGAGAAGGTATTGTTGTATCAGTATCGTTAGGTCCAGAACTGAATAATGGATTTGAATTTGAACTAAACAAGATAATGGTAAGAAGAAATCCAATCAAAACAATTAGTTTGGGTTTATGCATAACTTTTTCACGTGAAAGTTTGTTATATTTATTAAGTTACTCCTTTACATTATCTCTTATATATAAAGGAAAAAATGATTTTTGAAGAAATCAAAAAAAAATCCAATTCTGAAGATAAATAATTTTATAGAAAAGTATTATGTGGAGAATGAAAGAGCAGTTTAACAACTATGTTAAATTACAGATTTTATTGATAGGAAAGTGAACCAAATGAGCGATAAAGAAAAAATCAATCGAAATGAAGATAGTATCATTATATACTAATTCAATGACCAAATTGGAGATTTTGAAGAATTAATTGTTGATCCTGATGTTAAGTTATTTGACTTATTGGATGAGAATTTTATATTTCTTTTTGTAGATCCTCAACATCAGACCGTCTGGCATTGGATTGGTTTTAATACCACGACTAGAATGAAATTCATTGCAGGGAATATGGCTCCTCATATTAGGGATAACCATGGAATTGCTTTTAGGATTAAAACAGAAGATCAAGGTAGTGAATCACATGCATTTAAAGTAGTGGTAGGTTTAGAAGAAGCAATTGATAATAACCCGATCCAAACGGGTCCCATATATGAGGGCACTGAAGAAAATTTAGAGTGGCTTGAATCACTTTCAAAAGAAAGAATCTTGTTAATTCTTGAAAAAGCAGGTTTGCCGGAGGGTTATGAACGAAAAATGGTTCTAGTAAAAAACAGAATCTATGGGTATAAAGAATATGAAAATACCTATTCTGGTTATAGAGAAAGGAAATTATTTCCCTTAAAGGAAAAGATTGAAGACGGCCCCTATTTAGCCGAAAATCATGTTCCTAGAATGTTGTTTTCTTATAATAACGTCATATTAACTGAGTTATTGCAAAAAATCTAAAGGAGAGTGAAAGAGCAGACTAAAGGCTTAACAACCATGGTAAACATAATTTACCTTCGACAGTCTAAAGAAAATGGAGTAGGAATAAGTTAGATAGCTATCAAGGGCGGTCCGGTAGGATATTGAAATTTCCATAGTTCGACACGCACAGCCTCATCTTGTTCTTTTTTTCCAATCTTTCCATTCCCACACCTTTGAACTGGTACATTACTCAAATTTTTTGGTTTCACTACTAATGCAACCATCATCTCATGTTTGGTTGCGATTTTTAGAACATTGACATAATATTCTTTATTATCATGAGCATTAAATACGGGTTGAGCAGAACCCAAGGCGATCAGCCTCCATAGCTCTTCAGAGCCTTCAGATTCTGATTCCAATACCGATTCTGAATTAAACTCTTCTTCTTGCTCAAACTCAATGAGTTGAGGGTCTAAGATACCTAATTTAATCATAATACGTTTCAAGATAACTTTTGAGCGAATTAAACTGGTATAATTAATTATATGAAATTGTTCGAAAATACGGCGTTCTACCTGGGTTTGAATGGTAGACATTTTAATATTAAGCCGGTCGCAAATATTACTTACTCTGATATGTTGATTGTCAGAACATAACAGCGTAATAGAGCTTACCAATCCTACAATCACGTCATCCTTCGTATTCTTAATGGAGTCATAAAAGCGATACAACACCTTTTTAGTTTGATGATAAAAATTCATCCCTAAATTAAAATGTTCACAGAGTCCCAGCAATCGTTGTAGAATATATTCCTGGCGATTTCGCTCTTGGTAATTTGGCCACATTTCTAATAATTGCAATTTAAAATTGTTAAAATCTTTCTTGGAAATATGAGCAATCTCTAACAATTTAGCCTCTCTGATAGGCCTATTATTTGCTTTATAATGAAAGTAGATAATACACGGTACTAATTTCTCAGGAGAACGATATTTGGTACCTTTACCCAATTGACTCCTGACTTCTGTAAATTTTTTAAATATAACCTCCATATCTTGCAAGGGGAAATCAAGTCCGGTTAAAAGCCGTCTAATTTCTACTCGAGCGGCAATTTTTACCATTTCCTCTCCATCTCGAGCCGAATCCAACTTATGAAGATATTCCATATGTACGGAATTATTCATTACTCGGCGTTCATGTTTGAAGCCTATTTGAGTCTTACCTATAACCGCATGCTGTAATTTTATAGCATCGTAGGGTTTATGATACTCAAAACGCTTAACTTCCAATACTACCCCACAATCTTGGCATACATACCCATCCAAGGAAGGGATAATCTGAGACGACCCACAAATATCACATTCATCCAGTGATATTTCTTCGGGGGGTTTATAAGGATCAAATTTTATTGCATTATAAGTGGCCATTGTTGCGATCACAATTTTTAATTTTTTCTAAGAAAAGATAGTGAGCCAGATCCCTTTATAAATCTAACGGTAACTAAACAATCATCAACTTAAAAATATTTGTGATCTTGCAGTTATTTAATAGTATAGTGCAATAAAGAGAAGAATCTATTGGTTGTTTCTTATTGAAATTTGTTTAATATTTTCAATGATTTCGAACGAAAAATTATACATTTTTCACCATAAAAAATCTAGATTTCATTATACGAAGCAGTCTTGAAAAATCGGGAAGCCTTTTATGGCTTCTTAGGCTTAGGGGGCAGAATTATAGGAACTTAGACGCTAAGAATTTTGCTTAAAATACCCAAATTTCTGATCAGGCTATTCTCTGAGGAATTATAAAGGATGTACATTTATGTCAGAAAATATGTTTTTTCAAACTGTCCTATTAAGTTTCGATTTTTCCTTTATATAGTGGTAATCTAATATGGTAGTATGGACACCTTAATAGCAGTTTTTGGCTGGTTTTTTGCCATTTTATTAATTTCTAATGGTATGATAATTTGGTATCGCAGGATTAGGACCACCGAATTAAAGATTATGGTCGATATTATCCTATTTATTGGGGTTGTTATTCATGAATTAGCTCATGCATTTGTCTTAATCAGTATGAGAATCATGCCCAATACATTTTCAGTGCGATATCGTAGTAGAATGACGGGTCGGGCTGCTCCTCATGGTGGAGTGGGGCTACATGAGGAGGACTCAATAGAAATGTCATTTATGCAGGGATTTTTCGCCAGTTTAGCTCCTTTATTTGTCTCTACCTTTGTGTTCTTGTTTATGCTGGATGTCATCTATAACATGAATACTACAGACGGAATAAAGATACTAGCGTGGGTCATTATTGTGTCAGTGTTGCTTGGTTCTGCTCCTTCCCATGTGGATATCCACTCTATGATAGAAAAATTTCACATGCATCCTGAATATTCATTATATCAGATAATTCTTGCTATAGGTTCGGTACTAGTAGTAATTTTTTACATTGACCTTTCGTTTATGATATTGCCATTCGAAGTATTTTATTATATTTTCTATTGCCTTGCTGCAATCGGTGTCTATTTTATGCTTAAAGGCAGTATATTTCTCGTTAAGAAGACAATTATTTGGGTATTTCGTAGGCGTAAGACTCATACCCAAATGCATGTATCTTATAACCGATCCTTCCTAAGAAGAATGCCAAAACCCTTTAAACCTAAGCGAAGTGAACGAGAAGAGGTGCATTGGTAATCATGAAAGGATATTGTTTCCTTATTTTAATTGTAGCTTTTCTTATGTATTTTCAAAAAGAGCCGGTTTTTACCGTAGTTATCCTTGCTATAGGATTTGGTCTATATCTTTTTATAAAAGCTAAAAAGAGTGGGAAAGGAATGTTTAATTTTCTTAGCGGTAATGAACACCCCTCGCAGGATAGAATGAATGATATAATAACGTTAATAATGCTTCAACAGCTATTTTCGAATAATTCCACCCCCGAGGATCAAACACCTGTAAAGAAGCAAGAGAATCAGCCAAATATTGTTGAAAAAGAGATTATGGCGTTATTTGAGAAGAAAAGTAGGGAAGAGAGAACCAGCACTAATACCACAAAAAAAAGAGGTCTCTAATATAATATGGAGAAAATAACTCAGGTTGCTTTGATGTTATCTTCATTAGTTTCCCATAGTAACCTTATTTCAATATCAGGAGAATCAGGTACGGGTAAGACTACTCTAGGGTTGCAAATTGTGGGACACCTTCTAACTGAAAACTCCCCGTACCAATATCAATGCATCTGGATCCAAGCCAGTGAACCGTTTCCTAAACAACGGTTAGGTTCATTGTATGCTAGTGATACCCATAAGCTAAAATATCTTCAGAAGAATATTTTAGTATTTCCTGGTGAGAGTTGTTTTTCTACCTATGAAGTTCAGCAAGAACATTTAAAAACATTTGCAGACCGTATTCTTCCGCCTAATCTAAGAGTTATTCTTATTGACAATATTTCCCATCATTTACGGTATTGGTTAATGCAGCAAAATAATATATCTGAACGGAGTCGCATTTTAGACGACTTCTATTCTAGCAACCTTTTACCCTTAATCATGCGCTGTCAGAGAGAAGAAATATATTTGGTTCTTATTCATGAGGTCAGTTATAATGTAAAGGAGCGTGAGACTAGACCTTTTTTTTCACAATTATACCATCGTTTAGAGATGGCACATATCGTTCTTTCTAAGGGGTTGGAGACTCAGTTGAAATCACTTACGATAAACTATGATCGGGATTCGAAAGGTTACATTTCTCAAGTGTATGAACTTTCCCAAAATGGATTAATTATATTATAACAAAATTAAGGAAAAATAATAAAAATAAAGTGATAAATCACATGGTTGAAGTACAGAAAAGAATTATAAGAGATCTGCAGGGAATCCCTACTTCTAGGCAAGGGGCTTCTCAATCGAGTCAACCTCAGAAAAGATATAGTAAGTCAGAAAGAGAAAAGATTAAACTATACATTTTTTTAGAGCAAATTCGTATAGACGGGTTGATAAATACCGTTCAACAGGAATCCAGCATAGATAAAAAGCAGAGTAGGACATTTTTTAGCATTTTTTTAACTTATTTCATGATATACTTTTGTTTGGGGATTTTACCGCCTAACATTACTAATATCACCGAATCTCTTCCTTTGGCCACTAGTTCTGGCTTTGGAATTGTAATTGCCTTAAATTTACTAATTGGGATGGTCATTATGATAGTCCTTGGGTATTTTGGGGGGCTAGTTCTTATAAAAGTTCCCCGAAAGACTCTGTTTTTAGGAATGAACATGATTTGGGTGTGCTGTTATGGGTTACTGTCAGTTGTTTCGAACTTTAATCAATTCCTTATATTAGTTGCTTTTGGGGCATTAGGGGTTGGGTCCTTCCTACCCTTAGGGTTTTCAATAGTAAGCGATCTTTTCTCTCCTGAACAACGTGGAGCTAAATTTGGTATGATGCATATTGCGTTAGTGTTAGGGAATGGCTGTGGAATGTTGTTCGGAAGTGTACTCGGCAATATTGGCTCAGGAACGGGATGGCGATTAGCATATTGTACTGCGGCTGTGATTGGAGTATTTCCTTTACTTGGGTTCTTCTTTTTTGGAACGAATCCCAGAAGGAAGACGGATGAATATTCATTCTACACCTACAAATTAGAAGTGAAAGAAGCGTTAGCTATGCTAAAAAAAAAATCAATTGTAGGGATTTTAGGAACGGTATTAGGTTCGTGGATTGCCATGTCTACTTTAGCTACATGGAGCATTTTTTTCTTGAATTCCGAATTTGGTAATAACTCTATTGCCACCCTTCTATTCTTAGTTGCAGGGTTAGGAGCTCTTCCAGGAGCAATTATTGGAGGAAAATTAGGAGATAGGCAATATAAGATAGAGAAAGGTCATAGTCGGATTAAAATTTCTTTCTTAGGGGTGGTACATAGCATAATTTGTTTCATCTTTTTCTATCTGTTTCCCTTCTTATTTTTCTTTGGTATACTAGGATACTTTCTTACTGCGTTTTCTATAGGTAATCAGTTTGCTCTTTATTCTGAGGTAACCACTCCGAAATTAAGAAGTACCATCAATGCGTTGAATGGAATCATGATGAATACAGGGGGTATAATTGGCAATTTACTAATTTCCTCTCTCATACGTGAAAATATTGCATTGCTTCAGATTGCTCTTTTATTTGTATTAATTATTTGGGCAGTTAGCTCATTCTTATGGATTTTTCCTTATCTTTTTTATGGGAGAGATACAATCAAATACTCCAAAAGTAAAACCCAATTAAAATATTCCTAAGAGGTCTATATTTATAAAAGCAAAATCAAATTCTCAATTTTTTCCTTTTCCTTTAAATACCTGTGTATAAAGATAAGAATATGATTAACTGTCCGGACACCGCTAGTTCATCAAAAATCAGATGCGCCATCTGTCGTACCGACATTAAAGATCGTCATCATATGTACCAGACCAGCCTTAGTTTGGGTTTAGTTTGTAAGGAGTGCCGTAAGCGGTTTTCTCGAGAAGATATTGAGATGATAACTAATTTATTTTTGGCATATGGGGGCTATTTTGGTCAAAAAGAGCGTGATAAGTTATCGATTGACGATCTTATCATTAAATTTGCCCATCGAATTAATATAGGTAAAGAAACCCTCACTTCAACCAATATAAAAATGTGGCATGAAGTCCTTAGGCATGGAATTACCCCTAAAGAGTTTTTACGAGCATTGAAAAAATATATCGATTAGTATTGAAGTTAATTGTAAATTAATGGCTTTTAACCTTCAATTTCAGTTCTTTTAGAATTGCAAATAGTTCATTTGTTTTTCCTCCTTAAGATTTTGCCATACAATTCCTCATTCCTCAAAAAGTCTCTTGTTAAATGAAATTGAATCGTAGTTTTTTTCTTTATATATACATAGTTTTTTTTAAATTTAATTCTAATTAGAAAAACGAGTTGATGTGAAAAAACGTGTCAAGCTTAGAACAGATTAAAGGAATCAACAGCCGTCAAATAAAACTGTTGCAAGAGAGCGGGATTAGTTCTGCAGAAGCTTTAGCTATGTCTCCTTCGGGTATTGTATCCGAGATTGATGGTTTAGGCGATAAAACAGCAAAGAAACTTATTTGGAACGCAAGAAATGCGTTAGGTATGACTGAGTTTATTCCAGCGGAAGACATCGATGAAAATACCGAATATATCACCACCGGGTCTTCGGAATTAAATCGCATTTTTGGGGGAGGGTTCTCCACCGGTAAGCTTACTGAGGTATTTGGGCCTTTCAAGTCCGGTAAAACCAATTTAGCTCATACCTTAGCAGTTACTGTCCAGCTTCCGAAAAATAAAGGAGGATTGGGAGGTGCAACAGCGTATATCGATTCAGAAAATACCTTTTCACAGGAGAAAATCAAACGAATAGCTAAACGGTTTGGTCTCGATCCTAAAAAAGTATTATCTCAAATCTTTCATGCCAGGATTTATTCCAGTGATCATCAAGAACAAATGATTGGAAAAGCGGAAACCCTCTGTAAAACTCGAAATGTTCGGTTAATTGTTGTAGACAGCCTTATGGCATTAATGCGGGCGGAGTACATCGGAATTGGAATGTTAGCAAGAAGACAGGCGGTATTGAATAATATGATCCATGCCCTATCTCGAGTTGCTGAAACTTACAATTGCGCTGTTTTGCTAACAAATCAAGTAGCTACCAAGATGATGGGAATGTTTTCTTCAGATGATGCTATTGGTGGAAACATCGTAGGTCATGGGTGTCACTTTCGGGTGATGTTTAAGACTAAAGGATTCTCATCGAATAACTCTCTCAAGCGAAGAGCAATTATTGTTGATGCTCCTGATCTCCCTCCTGAAGAATGTGAGTTCTTCATTACCTCGGTTGGCATTGCAGATACAGAAACATCCGAGATGCCCAATGTGAAAGATTTAGATTTCGAAGTAGAAGAAATCTTTGAAGATGATATTGAAGCAGAGGAAGAGAGTATTAAGTCAAACGAAGAGTCCGAAGAGTTAACCTTGCTTGACGTAAAAGGGATTGGAGAAGGTACAGCAAATAATTTAGAAGAGCAGAATATAACCACCATTGAAGCTTTACTCAAGGCTAATCCAGAAGTTTTAGCTTCAAGAATGACTGGAGTTTCTGTCAAAAAGGTTATCGAGTGGCAAACTAACGCCCAAAAATTAGTTTAATCTTAATAACTTTTTTTTTTTCAATTTTTTTAGTTTTACAAAATTAGATAAAATCCTTATCAAACTAGACTACTATACTTATATCTTTAAAAAGATATTTTTTAGTGTTAATCGTGAACTGGTAAATACTTTTTCTTCCAGTAGCGTAAATAGTTACTGAATAAATCTGGTTCAATGTCAATAGTATTTTTCGTTCTAATATTTTTTTTAATAGAAGGAGTCTTTTTCTTGGTTTTAAACCTGAGTTCCCAATCATAATATGAAGAGGGTTTTGACATAATTAATAATAGCAATCTTTACTATAATAATCACCCCACCGCCAAAGTTTTCCAATTTGTTAAAGTAGATATTCAAAAAATAACGTCGGGTTTTTATCGTCATTCAATTAAATTCTTATTTAATAATTATACCAATTTTAGCGATTAGAGAATTAAAAAGTAAAAAAATTAAAGATTTGTATTAATTTTAGTTTTCTTTTGCTTAAGGATTACAATAATAAACGCTATTCCTGTAATTGCACTGCAAATAATTGCTACTCCAATTATAAATTCTGAAGGCATAATTACGATACTTCTGGGAGTTGTGCTATTATCTACAGGGTCGGGAGGTGGAATTGTCCCGTTGATTTCATCGCTTAGACAGTAATCTTCTATTATGGCATATGCAATATTTACACACTCCACAATGCAATTTATGATTAATTCGAAAGAGTATACACCACCAGTGGCAGTTCCAAAATCAAATTGAAAAACATCCCCGATAGGTACTAATGTTTTGTTGTTTGAGATTTGAAATTCAATAGAGTTAGGGTCAGTAAGATTGAAGAAAGTCGTAACCTCTCGTTCAGTATCTTTCCCTCCTATCGATGATACTCTCCCAATAAAGATACGATAGGAGTAATCCGTACGCATTTGGACATAATGTGTTAACAACATCCCATCAGTATATCGCGATACCTCGTAAAATTTCAAATTTCCAAACATATTGGGAGGGATGATATCATACAAGCATTTATGTTCTTGCTGTAATTGAATATGTATATTTATGTTGAGGGGACAGATTACATTCACTAAGATACTGTAATTTCCGCTTATCGCAGTGCCAAAGGGAATTTCAAACCAACCATCATCTTGAGAAATATTGACTTCTGTGTTGAAGATGTGATATTGGAACGCCTCCGGATCTGTGACGGTGATGTTTATCATACAATCATGGGGAGTGACGATTTCTAAAGTCAAATAATAGCAATACTCTTCAATAAAAGTAAGGTCATCAAATTTTAAACTGTTGTAAGGCGCTAAAAAGGTAAAAACTTTATCAATTAGAATTTGGGGAGAGTCGTTGGGATGTAAATAATTGATTCCATCTATTGAGTAGTTCGGTACTTTATGTGAACTGAAAGAAATAAATTTCAAATAGATTCCACAAATAGAGCCTAAAAATAAAATACTAACACATAATGCGATTATTCCATAATACTTTTGATTATGAATAGCCATATACTCTCAACTCCTTGAATTCTTTAATTAAAGACTTAAGCACTATACACCGATCATAATCAATACATGAAAAGCAGGGTTGGTCTGTCCAAAAGTAAGCTGATTGGTTTGAGCGTTCAATAACTAAGAGTGGAAAATGGCTTTTTGGGCAATCTAAGGCAGAATTACTGATTTTACCTTTTTTTGGTAATGCATAAGATAATCCGCACACATCACATTTTACGAAGCGTTTATAGTTAGTTGTTTTATACATTATTAAGGAACATTCACAACTAGGGCATGTTCCTACTTCTTGTAGTTCTTTCATAGTGGGTTTGGGGTTTAAATGATATTACTTAATACATTGGATTTTCATATTTAAAGGAAAAATTGAATCTCAATGCAGTGCGATAAAAGTTTTTTAATATAACCCTATTCCTTTTTTAGATAGTTTAATAAGATTATAATACATATTTTCTATTTTTTCTTTTAAATAATCCAAATATATTCCAAGATCATAATGGTTGTTTTCGATTATTTTGATAACATACTCTCAGGAATGGAATTCTTAATTGCGTTAGGATCAATTATAGGATTATTAGGTCTCTTAGTTGGTCTAATATTCTTAATTTGGGGCAGTAGTCGAATGCGAGGAAAAATGTTAGGTGTTATTATTGTTTCCTTCCTTCTATTAGCGATCTGTGGAATTTCCACAGGAGTAAAATATTTTCGCCTTTTCTAAGAATTAATTTCGATTTTAAAAAATTTCCAAATTGATTAGTAATTTTAAAATAAGATTTAATGATATCCAATTGGTGGTTGTAAGCCACCAAGAGTGATACCAAATAGCGTGAAGGGTGTATAGGTGAGAAAGCATCCAATCCAGATTAAGAATGCTCCAAAAAGGAGTGATTTTGTGTATATCTTATGATTCGCTAAGATTGCAAGAAATGTAAATCCAATCATTACCATTCCGGCCAGTTTACAAATACTTCCAAAGATATTAAAAATGTTCTGAAAAAAAAAACTTGCTTGATAACGAATGGTAGACCCCAATAATGGGATAAAAATCGCGATAAATGCTATAATAGTGAAAAAAATCAATGTTATAGAGTTATGTTTCTTCTTTTTATTAATGATAATTATAAAATCATCTTGTTTGGCCATAAAATTCACATCTATTTCTATTTAGACTCAATTTAAACTGATAATATTTAAAGAAAAATAATGGGAAATTTTTCCTTTAAATATTCCTATCCTAATTTAAGAGAAAACAACAAAAAAAGGAGGTTTCTCTAAAATATGGCTCACAAATTAGTTGATTTTCCCATAATAAGGGAACGCTCATTAGATGAAGAATCATTAATACGTTTAAATCGCATACGAATGCGAATGATTCGAATGAAAAAAGCTCAGGAGGAGATTCGCTTACGCAATGGGAATTAAGTTACAAAATCTTGTTATTCGAAATAAAATTGAATTCTCAGAATTAGCATGTAAAATCATTGCGATTGATGCCCCCAATATCGTCATGAGTTTATTTAATTTTGCTCGAAAAGAAGGAGTAAATTCTTCTGGAGGAGCCATTCTTGACAGAACGCAAAGACCAATCTCCCATCTCTATGGATTGTTATATCGCGTGAATTTTTTCTATTCCAAAAAGATTTTTCCGATATTTTGTTTTGATGGAAAGGACTCCGAATTAAAAAAACTCAACACTAAGGATAGATTAAATGATTTTCGCTTCACGGAAAAATGGTATCAAAAAGCATATCAATCCGGAAATCGTGAATTAGCTAAGCAAATCGCTCTTTCCAAAGAATATATGTGGCAAAATATCATCCAAGAATCTAAAAAATTGTTAAGTGCGTTAGGAGTTCCATTCATCGAGTCTCCCGCATCAGCAGAATCGCAATGCGCTCAATTAGTTAAAGAGAAAATTGTTCATTATTCTAATTCACAAGATTATGACTCACTACTTTTTGGATGCCCTCATTTACTTCAAAACGTTTCTAAATCACTGAAAAGGAAAATTCAAGGAAGATGGACATATCAAAAGGTTGTTCCATATGCTATCCATCTTAAAGAAAATCTAAACCAGTTAGGAATCGATCAATTTCAGCTAGTTGATATGGCGTTGATGATGGAAACAGATTATTTCCCAGGTATTCGATCTATTGGTCCAAAAACTGCTCTAAAATTGATAAAGCAATACAACACTATTGAAACCATAATTAAAAAAGAATATTCCAAGTACGATTTCTTAGACCTTACCCATGAAGTAATAATGAAAATTCGCAAAATTTTTTTAGTTCCTGAAGTGGTAAAGATTTCTGATTCATTAAGTTGGACGTTTCCCAATGAGCCTCAAATTCTAAGCTTGCTTTGTGAAGAACATAATCTTAATCGAGAGCGAGTAGAAAATAATGTTACAAAGCTAATAACAAATTTTGAGAAATGTAAATCATATTTCGAGGGTAATTTTGGCAAACTCCGTAATCTGCAAACCACTTTGGATTCTACATTCATATAATTCTTTGTGGTAGTTTGACTTTTTCTTTATATATCCCTAATCTTTTCCTTTAGTAGTAAGGATTTCAAATCTTTTAAAATTTCAAATCTACCAAATGGAGTTCACTATGGTACAGCAATTAGGTAGTGTAATCCCTCGTTTATATCAGAGTCGTAATTCGGCTTTAAATCTTAAGGAAATTAAAAAGATTGTGATTAATTATATATTTCGATATGAATCATTGGTTGATGAGAAAAATCAGTTGATTGATATGAATTCTATTCTTATCGATCGAATAGAGAGGGAAACGGTTGCAACTAAGATGCAAGTTGTTCGCATTTGTGGTCGGTTATTATATCAAGTAAGAGGGTTAGCCTTTATATTGCGCTCAAATATGGTAAAATGGGCTCACACAAAAACAAGGCAATATCGAAAAGTACGCATTTACCTTCATAGAATACATAGAATTGCCCCAGTTTTTGATTATTCCCGTGCCCTTCATAATTTAAAAGTTCTTCATACCCTTTTTTCTCGTCATAGTTGTTGGCCCACCATTTCCACCCAATTAGCTCTTCTTATTTTTGTAACGGACAGGAATGATCCTCATCGTATTGATTCTAATACAATTATTCAAAAGAATCTACGAATGCTGTGTAATTGTTCAGCGTATGCATTTCATAGAATTAGAAATAAACTCGGGATTGATAAAGAAGGAAAAATCACTCCTTCTAAAGAGTTGGAATAACTCAACTTTACTTTTTTTCCTTTAAATATTCTTGACAGATGTGTCTTATAATAATCTACGATAGATTTTTTGGAGAGTGTTATGAGTAGTTCGATGGAAGAATTATATCAAAAATTGCTTGCGTCTGGTATTTCTGAGCAACAATTAGAACAGGAAGTAGAGCGAAAGGTAAAGGAGTTCGGGGGATTCATGACCAAGCAAGGCATTCTTTTTATCATTGCAAAGGAACATGGTGTTAATCCATATAATGAGGCATTCTATAAGGAATTGGATGAGATGATTGATTACGACGAGGTCTCAATTACCATTGAAGAAGTAAAGGAACAGATGACCAATATTGTGTTGCTGGGAAAAATAATATCTTGCTCAAAACCTTATGAATTTACTAGAAAAGATAGTTCAGTAGGTAAGGTGAGTTCTTTTACTCTTGCAGATTGGACAGGGTCAATTAAGATCGTATTATGGGAGGAAAATACCCAATTGGTAGAGAGTGAATTCTTTAGGGAAGGGCAAATCGTTCGTGTTATTGGAGGCTATTCTAAAAAAGGAGAGAACGATTCTCTTGAAATCCATATAGGTAAGAAAGGACGCTTAATCCTTGCACCACAGGATATTTCCAACAAATTACGAGATCGATTAATAACTATTAATGAAACCCCCATCCCTGAAAAACCAATAGTTTCTAAATTTCAAATTAGAGATTTGATAGAAAAATACTCGTTCATTAAGAAACTACAGGGAGAGATTGAAATTGAAGAATTTAAAGAGATTACTAAGAAATCAGGAGATAAAACCTTTTTATTAAAACTTCTTGTTTCAGATGAATCGACTACAGTTCATGTAAATATTTGGGGTATGGACGCGGTTGAAAGCCTTAAATTGTTAGAGAATGGGTGTAGTATCATAATTACGAATTTAACTGCCAGAAAGAATAGCTATACACAAGAAAAAGAATTATTTTTTACAGCTAAATCATCTATTCAAGTACTTTAGAGATATAGATTCATTGTTTACATGAAAATATATTCCATCTATAATAATTTATATCATTTTATTGATTTTTCCTTTAAATATAATTGATCCATTAGTTCTCAAAGAAGTAATTTTTACGAGTAGGAATAAATTATGACATTATTTATACCAAAAGCACTATATGAAAACGAAATTACCAAGGTATTGGATGAAATTCGTTATAGTTATGGGATGTTGACTCGAAAAGGGTATATTTTTGGGCTGATTGCGATAGATCAAGATGCCAAGATTATTGCCATCGATTCAGGATTTGATAAAAAACTGAATTATTGGGACCTAAGTTCCATAGGTGCCGCTCTATATGGGGTGGCTCGCCAAGCTCAAGATTTTTTTGACACAGAAGAGTTAATTAGGGCCACCCTTGTATTTAAGGATTTATTGTTGTATGTAAAGTCCGTTGGAGAGGTTCAGCTCGAGAAGAAAGGGAAAAGAGAGATACTGGTCATTTTATTAGTGGACAATGATGTGAACCTTGGAGTGCTAATTCTCCAGATGAAGAAGTTTGCCCCTAAAATTAAGCAATCCATCCTTCATAATCAAGAAGTCATGACTAAACTTCAGATGAATGAAGAAGAATTGAAACGACACCTTCGCGAGCTCAAGAAAAAAGTATTCGAATCTACATAGAGGATAATTACAGGTGATGAAGATATGATGATAGATTCAAGAAAAGAGGAAAAAAAATCAACAGAATTTCGGAACGACCCTGACAAGAACCATCTTAAAGAGATTCTGCAATTCAAGATCGTATACTGGGGTCCGGGAGAATCCGGTAAAACAACATCGTACTTTCGCTTGAGAGAAAAATTTAGAGGAGTGAAGTTAAACATGGGGTATTCTATTGAAACCACCGATGGTAGAACATTGTGGCAAGATTCGGTTAGGCTGTCATTCTACTTTAACTTAGGGGAGGAACGCTATAACATAATTACCCAAATCGTGACTGCAACTGGGCAAGAACGATTTCTTTCAACACGCGAATATGTATTAGGAGGTGCAGATGGAGTAGTATTTGTCGCAGATTCCGATCCCGCTAAGATGGAACAAAATAAACGTAGTTTTCGAGAATTACTCAGCTTTACTAATGAGCGTAAAGTTCCTTTTCTTGTTCAGCTAAATAAACGGGATTTAGAGAATGCAATGGACCTCCAAGAATTCAAGAGACAATTAGATTTACCAGAGTTTGAGACTTATGAGGATGGTACGCTAGTAATATATCCCTCTGTGGCTCTCGATGGAAAAAATGTAATCCAATGTTTTGAAGATTTAATGTTGCAAATTATTTTCAATTATTTTAAGAAGGAATAAAGTTAGCGTTAGTAAATAAAATACTTAAAGTTAGGAATCAGTTCGTTGTTAGTTAGTTGGGATGGTCAGGTAGATGGATACAGCATATGATTTTCTTCAGCCGGAGTTTCTGAGTATTTTGTTTTTTCAGCAGAAGAGCTTAGTCATATATCCCTATGTAGATTTGAAGCATTTGAAAGCGTTGGAGGTATTTACTGAGGGCTATAGCATTATTAATATCGACGCTACTGCACTCCATAATGTATCTACCATCATAAGTCATGAAGCATATCATTCTTATTCTTTAAGGCCCACCTTTTATTTCATTATAAATGCAGATATGGGGGTTGTAAAAGATTTACTCGAGCTTCCTACAATTCATTGTATTATAAATTCTCCCGAGAATGTAGAATCACTTGTAAAGGGAGAGGAGTTTATCTTCTATAACAAAAAAAACAAGACATTCTTAAATTATAATTCGGAGGAGTGTGATCTATCCTATGAGACCGAGTTGCTTCAAGAGTCACAGAATGAACAATCTATACTCTTAAAATTGCGTGATATTCATAATACGGCTTCTAAGATTCATGACAAAGTAAATGATAACTTTGATGGAAAGAGTTTAGTCCCTATTTTGGAATCCTATGATCCTTTTATTTGGAGTAAAATCTTACTCTTGACATCTCGATATTATGATATAAAGCTTCCTGAACTTCCCAAGATCACTCATGTTGAACCAAAGAAGAAAAGAAGGAAGCAATTAGCTGATTTTTCTCATGAATATCAGCGCATTTTGAAACATAATCGTAAAATTGGGCAAGAATTTATCCAAGCGTTGCATAATTATCGTGAGAAAAGAGTTAATCCTGCTAATTTAGAGATTGAACAATTATTTTATCCTGAGAAACTATATACTTATTTACGGAACAATCACTGGAAACAAGGGATTCCTCAAGATTTTACAGATGAGTGGGTGTCGATGAAAAATACAGCCCACAAACTAACTGATAGCGATCTATTAGATCTCGAGAACCTTTTCGAAGAGTTAGGCTTCTCTTTAAATATCAATGTTAAACCATGTAAAGACAAACCAACTATTAGACCTAAAAATAAACACGAAGAAAGAAATCCAAATAAAGGAATTACTATTGAGAATACGATCCCGCCAATAGAAATGTTTCCTAAATTCAAGAAATGGATATTACTGAAGGTAGAAGAGTTAGAAAAAAGAATAAGCAAACAATAGCAATTAAATTTATATTTTATTTCATCTTTGGTAGGCATCTGAAGAATTAACTTATAAATAATTGTTTTAATAAGCTAAATATAGGAAAAATGAGGAATTTAAGGATCAATCTGTAAGTTTTTATTTAAATACTTCTACTCGATCAAGGATACATGATAACTAATCAAGTTATTAATCCGGTTAAGAAAGAAAAGTTTGTCCAATGTGAATTATGTCATGGTGATGTTAAACAACAGCCCACTATAAAACGACTTGGTGCGAAATTTGGAGTGATATGCAAAGATTGTTCAGAACAATTTTCTGATCAAGAAATTGAATTAATGGCCAACATGTTTTTGGCATTTGGAGGATATTATAATCAACTTCAAAGCTCCAAAGATGTAAAATTTCATTTACTCAAACAGATTGCTAATGATTATAAACAAAAACAACAGCAAAGTATCAAGCTGGAAAGTGATATAAAAACACTGCATAAAGCGCTCTTACACGGAATTCCTTTAGCACAGCTATTCCACGGTGTAAAATTATTATTAGAATAAAGTAAATTTTTTTAAAACTATTTATTTATTTTAACAGTTCATTTTTTTTCAATATCCAAGTATCGATTTCGAATTTCTGCAGTTTATCCGAGTTAAGATTGTAAGAAGAGTGGATAGTTGATTTTGGAATCCATAGCTCCTTTCCTCCCTCGAATAAGATCTTCAGTGCTTTCTCGGTTTCCCCTTGGATCGCTCCTGAAATCAACTGAGTATCATTATCAATACGTTCTTTATTTCGCTTCTCCTTTGAGGAGATTATTTCTTCAACGACTACCGGCATATTAACTCTCTCTTCCTTTTCTTCGGTAACATTCTCCTTTACGGTTGTAGGAGCTCCTTGAAAGGGTATTGTAGAGTAAACAATTTTTTCTTCTAGGATATGGTCAAGCAACCGTGTTAATATTTTTGATTCTGCGAAGTTAAGATATTTTTTATATCCATTTACTTGAAAGCATAATTTGTCTGTCTCTTTCGCGTCCTTTACCCAAGAAACCGAAATTTTGGTGGTTGAATCTTCAAATTTATGTACTGTAGACCAATCCGCTTCGTGGTTATTTAGCACTTCAAGAATCCATACCAATTCTTCCAAATTTAGATTAATTTTTTTTCCTTCTCTATTTGAGGGTTTTTCCCATGAACCATCTTGCTTTTTTCGAATGAATGTAAAGAAAAGTGTCTGATCTGTTTTGGAATTACTGTCTAAAATCATACCAACATTCGTACCAAAAAAGCTTTTATTATGAATATCTGCCATTCGTATCAATTTAACAAATTAGTTACAATCATATTAAAATCTAGCTTTTTAAACAAAAAACTTCCCTTGAGAAGTTCAATATATTGCTGAAAAGTCTCTAAAAAAGGAGACCCCTGCCACCAAGACCTAATAAAACGGTCATAAACAAAATAGGGGGAGGAGGGCAAAAGAAGTGTGCACAAAACACACACCCAAAAGAAAAAAATCCAGGGCGATAGCAGGAGTCATTATTTGTGTAATCTTATTCTTTCTTAGACAATTGTAAATCCATTTTCCTATTTAGTAGTTTTGTTCTCCTCGAATTTGTATAATCTCGTAAATATTTTGAATTTATAAAGAAAAATGTTCTTTTATCTTCTTGTCGTAAATCTCTCGTTTGTTCTATGATTTTTTTCATAAGTTCCAAACAATCATAATCATTTACTCCAAAATAAGTATAATAAAGTGGAGTCTTATTGGTGAATGTAGTGAAATAACGGAGATGCATTTTTTTTCCTTGAGAGGCAGCTATATAGTATGCGAGTACAGCTAAAGCACAGATAGATTGAACCGTTATAGTATTATTTCTTACCGTACTATGAATAAAATGACTAATATCACTTTTAATATCATTCAGTATTGCAGTTTTATAAATGGCTTGCCAGATTTCAAGGTGCTCCGAAACTAGTTCAATGATATAATCGTGAAACCAATCGACTCGACTCCCTACTACAAATCCAAACGTGTCATATTCCGTACAACTCTTATGAATATTAAAATCTAAGGGTTCAATAATTACAACATAATGTTCTCTAAATGTAACCAAAATCAACATTTCTCTTGAAATCTATAAGAATTACTTTTTGCATGAAAGGAATCTATTTAAAGAAAAATTATTACCATCTAACTTTAGTGAATAAAAAATTATAGGTTTTGCCCGATTCCGTAATAAATGAAAAATGCAGATGTCACCATCAATATAAAAGCTAAAATACTCCATAACGTTTGATAGAATGGTTCTTGCCAAGTATTATACAAAATTGCTCCATAAAAAGTAATATACATGCCATAAATCCCAAAAATAAACAAACGCAATCTTCTCTTGAGATCTTTTGCTACAAACATTCGCATTAGACGCGAAGAATAAATAAGCGTCGGAATAACGATCGAAAATGTAAAAAAGATATACAGGAATATAGAGAAAATCCAAGAGTAAACAGGTCTCCAACCTAAACTTTCTTCAAGAAAAATACCACCTGGAAATAAATAAACAAATACATTTATTATCCCATATATTAATACAATCAATATTTGGGTCTTTACAGTGAAAGTGGTCTCTAATTTCAGAATACTGATAATAAAAGTTAATAGGAATATGAAAGAGAAAATAAGAGGATATGAAGTGAGAAAATATAATATATAAATTAAAATGATGTTTTCTGGATTAAAAGTTCTAACCAATAAAAGAATTGCATTAAAAATTAATCCGAAAGCTACGACTAAATAAAATAAACTAAAAGTGATTGTGGGGCGATGCTTATTTCTCTTTAATAGTTTGTAAGCAAGATAAAGAAACATTAACGCCATAAATAATTGAGGTAAAAAGATTACTAATCCTCGAATTGGATCACTAGATTGATATAACATTTTTACCCTCATACAATTATTATTTAATAATTTTGAATTTTTTAAACTTATTAAATTATAGCATTATCTACATATAAATTATACCTAATATAAAGAGATCAATAGGTTAATATTAGTATTTGAATTATTTCAAAATTCTTTATAGAATATTCTTAAGTTATTCATTAACGATTCTATACTCCAGTATTGTATGTATCCGTGTAGGTTTATGTCCAAGTTTAGCACCTAGACTAATTACAACTTCATTGTTATCTTCAACAGATGAAGAACTAAATGTTATTCCATTTTCTCTTGCTTTATTAAGTGTATATAAAGCTAAATAATTACCTAGACCAATTCCTCGGTGAGCCTTATCTAAAATTAATAAGTATACTACAAATGAATCGATATTCCCATTTTTATTTTTATGAAAAGGATTAGGTAAACCTATAGAGCATCCAACTAATTCATTTGAGGGTATATGTTTAAGCAGACCAAACATGTAAAGAGATCCATACTGGCGAACAAAGTTTATATAATTAAGGAATAGATGTTCCATTCCTGGAGTCATTTGAGAAGAAGAAGATAAGTTTTTAGCTGATAAAGCAAGTAATTCAAACTTCATGTTATACAATTCTTCCCACTCATTAGGATGGTATATTTGATAATCTTTAAATTCGAAAAGATCTAGCATCTTTACTAATTTCTCGTTTAAATTCCCTTCTAATGAGAGTTCTTTATTTTTTACATAAAATCCTTTTTCTAGGAAAATTTTTATATATTTAGGATGATTTGTAGGTTTCTGAATAAAAATATCATTTTTGCTACCTCCTTCCTCAAAACCCCATCCGAAGATTATCGTTGGAATATTAATTGGACCACGAATCGTATTGTAACCCTTATTTTTAGCATATTCCTTTATTTTATCAATTAAAAAAGCAATCATATTCGTTTTATCTCCCCTAATTCCAAAGAATCCAAAATATAAAGTGGAATTATCTTCACTATATAATAAAACCTGTCCGTCAACATTTCCATTTTGTACTAATATCATAGATTTTGAAGAAAAATGATTTAGATCATATAAGATATAAGGATAAAATTCTTCCCAAATTGGCAGATTTGTACCCAATCTCAACAATTCAACTATAACTTTCGGTTCCTCTTCAAATTTTATAGAAAACAAATATCTATCCCTTTTTATATGGATTTTTACAAATTTAGTCTTAAGAAAAACATTAATGAATAAATTTCAATTAAATATATGTTTGATTTCAAATTCTAAAAACTGGAAATTCTATTTCTTATTCAAAAGTTTGAATTGTTTAGTTGTTTTAAGAAATTTACTAGTCTCTCCAATTAATTTAATATTATTTACAAGTTGTTTTTCGTAATAAACAAAAACTATCTCATCTTCAAAAAGCTTAGTTGATTCATTGTAATTCCATGCAGGGACATACCCTGTAGGTTTAAAACCAGCATTATTAAAAATAGATTGAATAATTGGGTCATATGCGGAGAGATATACTTCAAAATAGCGAATTTTTAACTTTTTAATTAATAAATTAATTTCATTTACAAATACATATAATTCTTCTATATCTGAGATTTTAAAAATTGTTTTTTCAATAATTCGAATATTTGGATAATGAATAAATTGAATATAAGAATCTTTCCCTTTTAGAGATAATGTTATTAATTCATTCCCATAAATATCTGTTTCTACTCGTTTCAATATCCTTTTCTCATAGTAATTAGTTGCGTTAATATCAATATATAATTGTGGATAATTTTCTACCTGTGGTAATCCAATACCAAATTTTTGAAAAGAATGAAAATAACAATTTATTACAGGTGTTATAATTCGTGGAATATCTTTTGATCTTAGAGAAGTAAAGGTTTTTTCATTATACATAACAAACAAAAATTCTGACTCATTTTTATTATAAAAAATATCTTTATTCGGTAAAAACGAAATTGGACGAAATCCTAAAACTTTTGCGATATATTGAATACTAGTGAAGCTTGACCTGATTTCTGCGTACCAAATTAATATTTTGTCTTTAAATCTACTTAAAATTGAAACCATACCGGCAATTGTTGCTGTAATAATATCTGTTGCTCCGTGGTATTTCTTTTTAAAAGCAAAACCAAACAAATATCCTTTCTTATTATCAAAATCAAAATGAAATCCAACGCAACCAATAAGTTCCTGAAAATTTAATTTAAATACAACCCAATTAAAATTCGGGCTTTTAATCATATTACGTACTTCATCCACATCTTCCATTATTTTATAGGGATATGTTCCTTGATAAACTTCTTTGAATATTTCTGTGATCTCTTGAGCATCTTCAATAGTAGCAAATTTCATTGTAGGGGCTAATTTAAGGGAATCACTGTTTTCAAATGAATATCCTTCATCAAGATTGACATTTAAAAACTGTGGATATTTGTCAAGCATATACTGACAAGTTATAATAGGTTCCTTTAATTCTTGGATATTTTCGGAAAACATAATTACAATCATTTAATTTTATTTAACTTAAAAGAATGGTCCAAATTTCTCATAAACACGAATTAAATTATTTCGATAAAACAATATTTTCTCATCTTGAGGATTTAATTCAGCAGCGCTATCCATCGTTATTTTAGCTAAATTTCTTTTACCCATGTCCATGTATGTAATAGTTAATAATCCCCATGCTTCTATTAATGAATTATTCAAATCAGCCGCAGTTTCAAAGCATTTTATCGCATCATCCAATTTACCCATCCTTCTGTATGTTATCCCTAAGTATAACCATGCATTTTCATTGGTTGGGTCTTTATCAAGTAATCTATTAACATAGAATAGTGCTTTATTATGATTTTTTTCTTTTAAAAATTGATGCACTGCTTCCAGTAAATTTTGGGTTTCCATTTTATCTAATTCCATATAATATCACCACGAAAAAATCCATTAGTAACTATCATTGAATATTTATACAGTTAATATAATAAAGCTTTTTAAAAAAAAGAAATAACGTGTGTATATTACAAAAATATAGAATAAAGGGAATAAACCTAAAATAAGTCAGGGTGCTTCTTTTCTATACTATTTAAGGTGGCAACTAAATCATAGAGGAGATTTTCATCATTACATTCATTTATTGATTCAGATAATTTATTCAGAAGAACGTTAGCCAATCTTTTATCAGTTAAAGAGTATCCACTCTTCTTATTTTGGAATATTTCATCGAATTCTTCTTCAAACCATTTGAGGTGTTCTTTGAATTCCTCTTTTTGAACCTTGTCGCTATCATAGTTTAGATACATACGTCTCCTCAACTACTAATGGTATTTTGTTACTAAACTACAATATTAATTATAGAACTTATTTAAAAATTTAAGCTAGGCTGCCCGTTTTCTAATTTGTCGCGGGACAAACGGGACAAATTTTTGGGTACAAAAATCATAAATACGTCGGAGTTGGAAGAACTGAAAATGGGTGATTCAAAAGCCCAATTATACTTTTTTGAGAAAAAAATAAAAAAAATTAATTTGAAGGTGGTTAAATTTACCAAAAATTATAATGAGGTAAATATGTATATGACTTACTTTTTATCAAGCCCATAAGCAGCTTCAAATCCTTCGTGGATAGCTTCCATCATGGTTCTAGGATTTTTACAATCTCCAACGCGGTACATTTTATAAGAAGGGTTAGTTTGTTTCAATTTTTCATAAAGGTCACTATTCGGTTCTACTCCTGTAGCTAGAATGACGGTATCAATTCCATCAAGTTTTTTCTTTTCACCATTTTGTTCAAATTCTATAGTTTTTCCTTCGAATCTCGTAATTTTTGCGTCTAATATTGTATCTATACCCAATTTCGTAAGCTGGCCAATCAAGAACCCACGGGTGGTTCTTCCGATGCTCATGCCTAATTTGGGAAGTATATCCATAACAGTTACATTTCTATTGCCCTTTAACCATCTCTTGAATACTTCGTCTTGAGGTAATAACTCATAGAAACTGATAAACTTCGCAACTTCTGAATCTAAAGCACCTAATTCTGCGGCCCAGATTGCGGTTTCCATACCTGTAGCAGAACCACCTACGACAACTATATTCTTTCCAATGGGATAATCTCCCTCAAGAATTTTATCTGCTAAATAGATTTCACTTCCTAAGCTCCCATCAATTCCGGGAATGTCAGGTATTATATATTTAACACCAGTGGCGAATATTACTGCGTCTGGATTATACTTGCTAATCAAATTCACATCTGCCTCCTTTCCTAGTTCTAAATTAATTCCAAGATGATTTATCTGAGCACTATAATATTCCATAATCTCTTTAATATCATGGCGTCCTGGAGGGACCCAAGAGAAATTAGTTTGACCACCTAAAATATTCTTCTTTTCAATAAGAGTAACATCATGTCCAAGAATTTTAGCTACTCGGGCTGCTTCTAAACCACCGGGTCCAGCCCCGATTATTAATACCTTCATGGGAGATTCTGTTTTTTTGTCTAAATCAATTTTTCCTTCTCTTGATGCGACATAATTTCTCATACATTCAACTGATTTCCCTGTAAAGATATGGTCAAAACAACCTTGATTACACCCTACACACTTTCGGATATCCCATAGTCTGTTCTCTCTTGCTTTTAAGGGTAAATAAGGATCTGCAATAAGCGCTCGACCCATACATACTGCATCAGCCATTTGATCTCTTAATATTTGTTCAGCTACGGTGGGGCTGTTTATTCTATTGCTTGAGAATACTGGCACATTCACATTATTTCGTATATTTTCAGCTAAATATGCATAAGCGCCCTGAGGGACCATCATAGGTATTTGGGGGATTCTAGTCTCGTGCCATCCGCCAGTTACATTAATGTATTCAATTCCAGCGTCAGCATAATGTTTTGCGAAAATTGCACTTTCTTTATAACTATTAGACCCTGGTACGAAGTCATCACCGGCAATTCTCATCCCTACTATCATTTTTGCACCAACTCTATCTTTCACCAATTTTATTAATTCGAGGGGGTATCTTAACCGGTTTTCTAATGATCCACCATACTCATCAGTTCTTTTATTTGTGATTGGACTTAGAAATTGACTTATAAGATAACCAGCACTTCCTAACAATTCTACGCCATCAAATCCTGCTTTCAAAGCTCGTTCAGCCGCTTTTGCATGATTTTCTTGAACAACCTTTATTTCTTCTATGGTTAATTCTTTTGGAACTCTTCTTGTTAAATTAGACATTACGGCTGAAGCTGATACCATATCTGGCATCCCTGAATATGCTCCTGCATGGTATAATTGGACAAAAGTTTTGGCACCATACTTATGCATCTCATCTACAAATTGAGTATATCCCGGAATATATTTATCATCGTGAATCGCGAACATAGTTGGACCTCCACCTCTAGGCTCTACTCCTGCTCCTCCAATAATTATTAACCCCGTTTCTCCTTTTGCTCGTTCTCGATAGAAATTGATTATTTTATCATTTATTCCTCCATCTCTAGAAAAATTTAGTGCCATTGCTGGCATAACAATTCGATTTCTAATCTCAAGATTCTTTATCTTAAATGGCTCAAACAATTTAACGAATTTCATAATTTAACACCTAATTTTTTATGATAGATAAGTTATTTTCCTTTAAAAACTGGTTTTCTTTTTTCTACAAAAGCTTTTGCTGCTTCTGTATGATCTTCTGATGCATAACACTTAGCGTTGAATTCAGCTTCCACAGCGAGCATCTCATCGAATATTTTTTCATATGCCTTATGAATCGCTTGTTTAGAATAAGATAAGGCTAGTGGTGCCTGCTCTGCTAAGTGTTGTGCGAATTTCATAGTTTTCATCATCAATTCATCTTGAGGAAAGATTTGATTAACCAAACCAATCTTTAATGCTTCCTCAGCAAAGATTCGTTTCCCGCTGAATATTAGTTCTTTCGCTTTATGTACTCCAACTGCCATTGGTAATAATAAGCTCCCGTTCATGTCCGGAATTATCCCCATTCTGATAAAAAACTCACCAAAACTTGCATTTTCAGATGCAAAGATAATATCACAACAAAGTGTAAGATTAGTACCAAATCCTACAGCAACTCCATTAACAGCAGCAATTATTGGTTTATTTAATTTATAGAGATAATAAGGGTGGATAAATTTTGGTTTTCCCTTCTTATCACCCTTTTTGAAATCTCCACTAGCAAATTCAGTAATATCTGCCCCTGCACAGAAAGCTTTTCCAGCTCCTGTAATTATGACAACTCTTACTTCCTCATCATCTTTTGCGGCTTCTAAGCTATCAACTAAATCTCGATTCATTTGCAAATTAATCGCATTTAGACGTTCAGGTCGATTTAAGGTAATTATTGCGATATTTTCTTTCTTTTCGTATAAAATAGTTTCATATTCTGTAATCATGTTTAGTTATCACTTTTTTTTAATAAATTATACAGTGTATATTTAACTTAATTCTTTTTAAATATAATCCTTTTGATTCCCTATTATAACGTAGTTTAGCCTTGATATACCTTTAGAAATAAAGATAGAAAGAAATCTTTGTGTTGTATCAAAATAATTTTCAATACGATATGTTACTATTGATATTTCTACTTAGATTTCTAAGTTAATTTAATACGTGGATCAATTATTGCATTTGCAATATCTGCAATTAGGTTGAAAATGAGAACTATTATCGCTAACATAAAAATTAAAGGAATGAGAACTGCATAATCTCCTACTGAAAACGCCCAAGCAAATAATTGCCCGATTCCAGGCAAATCAAAAGCAACCTCTAATACGATAAACCCAGCAAGTATTTGTGGAAACCCCATTGATATCATGTTAATGCATGGTGTTAAGGCATTTCGTAAAACATGTTTGTTAAGTATCATTTTTTCCGTACAACCTTTTGCAAATGCAGTGCTAATATATTCCTCTTGATATACCCCAATAGTACTTGACCTAGTGTGTCGAAATATAATCGAGAGTTGATAAACAATCATAGCGGATAATGGAACTACTAAATGATACAGGTAATCTCCCAATATAATCCAATTACCTGTAAGGATACAATCAAGTATTCTAGCATTTGTGATTGCCGGGGGATTTCCTACTGTTGAAGATTTATATCCAAATGCGGGAAAGATTCTAATATTTTGGTATGCTGCCATTTGTGAAAAAAAGATTGCTAACACAAATGGTGGAATGGAAATGCCTACATAGGTTATAATCCTTGAAATTTTATCTGTGTTTTTCTCACGATTAGATCCTGTAAACAACCCCATTTTAATCCCAATAAGAGTGGATAAGATATAACATATTATTGTTATTTCTAAAGTTCTTGGTAACCGTTGGAAAATGATTTCTTTTACATCTGAATCCATTACAACTTTAAATGAGCTCCCCCAATCTCCAGTAAACATGATTTTTATGAAAATTAAAAACTGAATAATTAAAGGTTGGTCAAACCCTAAAGCATGATATTCTGCATCAATGTCTTCTTGAGTAAATGGTAAGGTTAAGCGTTGGAAAATAATTTCTTCTTCAGGACACGCTAGTTTCATAAAAATAAAAGAAATTGCTAACACTCCAATCAAAATAGGTATAGAGATTAGTATACGCCTAAGAATATACTTTAGAAGATTTATAATCGTTCACCACTATTAGGCTTATAGGTTATTAGAAATCAAAATGTAAATGAATTTATAAACTTAATGAAGCCTTATACGAGGATCGGCAATTGAATAAGCGATATCTGCAATTAAGTTCATTAAAAGAACAATTATTGCAATAAGAAATATAATAGGGATCACCACTGCATAATCGCCACGACGTAAAGCAAGATAAAATAATTCTCCGATTCCTGGAAGTTGGAATGCGACTTCTAAAGCTACAAAACCAGCGAATACTTTAGGAAATGAAAAGGAGATCATGGTGATTGAAGGACCAAGAGCATTTTTAAGCGCATGCTGGTGTATAATCTTTCGATTAGTACACCCTTTCGAATAAGCGGTTCTAATATAATCTTCTTGGAGAACACCAATCATACTTGATCTCGTATGACGAAAAATAATCGAAAGTTGAAAAAGGATCATTGCTATCATTGGTATAAAGATATGATAAAGATAATCCCCTAAAATATACCAATTTCCCGTTAAAATACAATCAAGAATTCGACCATTAGTAATTGCCGGAGGATTTGGCATTCCTGGAGATTTATATCCCCAGAAAGGAAATAATCTTACATCTTGATAAGCGGCCATTTGAGAAAAAAAAATGGCTAATACAAATGGTGGGATGGACATTCCAACATAAGTTAATATCCTAATTTTTTTATCTCTAAGCTTATTTCGATTCGCTCCCGTAATTATACCTAACTTTATTCCAATTAACAAGGATATTATGTAGGTAATTATTGCTAACTCTAAAGTTCGAGGTAATCGCTGCATTACTATATCTCTAACACTGGAATCAGCTACAATTATAAAGGAATAACCCCAATTTCCTAGAAAGAGATCTTGGACAAATACTAAAAATTGTACAATAAGTGGTTTATCAAATCCTAACCGGTGATACTCGAGTTCATACATATCCCAAGTCCATCTCGGTGGTAATCTCTGAGCAACTATTCTTTCTGGAGGGATAGCAAGTCTCATAAGTATAAATGTAACAGCGATGACACCAATTAAAACAGGGATTGCCACACAGGCACGTTTAATAATATATTTGACAAGATTCATAGAACATAATTGAAAAGACGCAAATAATTAAAAATTTGAATAACAAAATAAAGGAAAATTTAAAAATCTGATTAAGAAAAAAATTGCTTTTTAAAAAAGAAAAAATCTTCGTGAAACCCGACTTTTACGATCTTATAGAGATACTAGCACAATACTATAATTGACAAATTAACCAGTAATTTATGATAATTTAAATACATCGACTTAATTTAACCTAAATTTGATATTGTTTAATTAATTCGGTAAAATCTTGTTCGTTTTCTTTATTTAATGAATAACCTAAGTTCTGCGATAATTCCTCTTCATTTTTAACACCCATAAGGACTGTTGATACTTCTGGAATAGATGTAACATAATTTAAACATTTAGACGGGGAAATATCGCGCGGATTCTTTTTTTTAAGACTTATACCACCTGT